>SAMEA5043655__coassemble_138_pt1 | contig 16344 bp, 14 predicted proteins | sample SAMEA5043655__metabat2_low_PE_001 | metagenome-assembled genome bin SAMEA5043655 (sample SAMEA5043655) | Gadus morhua
AAGCCTAAAAAAAACCCACTTTAGAGGCTTAAATCTAAAAAATCATCTTTTCACATCAATCAATCAATCAATCAATCAATCAAATTCTAGCGGATAGACTTCATTCTCCAAGCGCAATGGCTTAGAAAAATAAAAACCCTGAAAGTATTCAATACCGATCGATTTGAGCAATGTCAACGTTGCTTCCTTTTCAACACCTTCAGCAATAATATTAAAATTCATGCTCCAAATAAATTCAAACAGAATCTTTATTGATTTAATTAATTCTGGGTGATTTTCAATATCTCGAACTAATATTCTATCCAATTTGATAAAATTAACATTTTTAAGATTGATTAATCGTCTTATTGAAGAATAATCACTGCCAAAGTCATCGATACTGACGCTAATTCCAATCATTTTTAATAAATTAATATTTTCATTACAAATATTAAAATTTATTATTTTATCGCCCTCTAATATTTCAAATTCAATATGTAAGTTTAATTCACTTATAGTTTCAATGTTGATATTACTCAATATTATAATAGTTGACATAAATCTAGCACTGACATTAATCGATATTACTTTATCTATCACTTCTTTATCAGATATTTTCGACAAGCTATCAATAACACTGTTAATAATAAAATAATCAAACTTATTATCACCACTATTCTTATCTACGATTAAAAAAGGACAAACTAAACCTCCATTATTATCACTCCTTAATAAGGCTTCATAACCAAATAATAAATCATTGTGGTACTTAGGCTGATACATAAAAAATACATTACTATGCATACACTTACTGATTCCATCTATTAAAGATATAATATTACTGTAATATATACCAAAAACGAATCATACTACAAGAAAATAAATATAATGTTATATATACTTTTATTGCAGTTAACATAATAAATTATTATATTACTCATTTATTTCTTATATCAACAACAGTTATCACCCCATTACTGGTGATAGTAAAATTAACATATTACACTTTCAATTAACATTAGTTAAAAATATAACTCAATCTCTTAAATAATAAGGGTAATACACCACTATTAGTTACGTATTCATACTCTTGAAGGGAAACAGTTAAGACTTTATAAAGCGGTATTTTAGGTTATATAATGCTCTATATTATCAGTATTATTATAGTGAAGTGGTCAAGTAATTAATAGCTGTAATAACAAAGACATCATTAAAAATAACCAATGAGGACGGTATATATCGATATAACGTTAAATAAAATCATCACCAAAACCCATACTCTTATTCATTAAAAATTGAATTTTGGTGATAATCCGAAAGTAATAACTATTCTAATTTATGCGTTATTCTTTTTCGGTGTACCAACAATAGCACCAAGAATAATACCGTAAACCATATGTCCCATTAAAGCGACCATTGACATTGGCATACTATGGAAAAATAATCCTTTGCCTGCCATTGGTATCACAACCGTCATCGCAATAAGATAAATAGGAATTAAAAAGAGTAGACCGCGCAGCCAGCCAGAACCTGGTAATCGACTATACCCAATCAATAAATAACCAATAGGAAATACAATTGTACCTACCATAAAGTGCATCATAAGACCGATGCTTTCAGATGTTCCCAGCATATGAGCAATAATCGCAGCAACATCCATTGAATGTCCAATAAGATGCGGTGCTAGAAATTTACCCATTAAAGTAAAAGCGAGTGTTCCTAAAAAACCACCAACTAACGCTTTTACTACATTACCTGTACTTATATTGTCTTTAAACATACTGCGACCTAAAGAATGATTGAATATGTTTAAAGCATAGACCTTCCTCTTACTGGAAGGTCAATATGATTATGCGGTAAAACGAATAATAACGCAGTTAATTATGCCTATATCTTATACAATAAGAATACAGTCATTATCTAATACTTATTCAAGCGCAACAGATTGAAACAATCACTTCAAGTTGGCTATTCTTAAAAATACATCCTATAACGAATAAAGTTATACCTACTTCACCCATTTAATGTAATGAACAATAGATATTTCATTGCCTATTTCACAAAACATCACATTTGTTGGCGGTTTTTCCTCATTTATAGTGTAATTATGCTTTATGTTTTTTTATGATGTCTATCTATCGTGATAATTGAATTTTTAAGAAATCCTAAAAATACCGGCTCTATCATATCGAGCAGTCAATTTTTAGTTCAAGAGATGATTTCACACATATCACCAGAAGGCACTGTTATTGAATTAGGTGCAGGTTCTGGTGTGATCACGCGTAAACTTGCTACCGTTCAATCAGTCGATACTATTTATGCCTATGAAAATAATTCTATTTTTTATAAATCCCTAACGAAAATAAATAAAACGATTTGCGTATCAGACCTTTTTACAATGAAAGAAAGGCATCAACATCAAAAAGTGAAAACTATCATTTCTAGCATTCCTTTCGTGAACTTTAGTACCGACACTAGAACCAAAGCCTTGCATGATATAAGTGCGGTATTAGATCATGGTGGCAAGTTGATCCAATATACTTATTTAAATCGATGCCCATTTGGAGCAGAAAATTTACACAACAATAAACTTATTCTGACTAAGATAAAAAAAGTCTGGCTTAATATTCCACCAGCCACTGTGTTTGTTTACGAAAAAGACGACAGTTTATAATCTATTGTCTATATAAAACGCCAGCAACCTAGCGATAAAACATCAAGCGGCTACTTAATTAACGTAGCCGCAATGTTATCTATTTATGAGTGCTGATATTCAATAATAGTTTGACGGTATAAATCTAATAATCGGCTGGCATTTACTGTCACGCCAACCTGTTGGGCTGGCATCGATGACCATTCATCGGTTTGATACCGTCTATTATCCAGTTTTTGTAAGGTCATTCCCGAAGCTGGGCCGTCACACACAACCCGCACAGCGCCTTTTCGTGTGGTGAATAACGTTGGATCAATCACATAAGCAATCGCTGATGGATCATGAACATGACAACCATCCAGACCGACTTTTTGTGAATAAAAGCGTAAATAATAACGACTAATATCAAAAATAAACTCACCGACATCGCCAGCATCATGGCGTAATTGTTCAAGATAAGTCGCACTAAAAAAACTTTCCTCAGTAACATCTAACCCTATTATCGTCACAGACCAAGGCGCACAAAATACAATATCCGCAGCGTGAGGATCATCATGAATATTGGCTTCTGCATAAGGGGTAACATTGCCACGGTGATCATTAACTCCAAATGCACCGCCCATTACCACAACCTCTGCCACTAAGTCGGCGATTTCAGGGGCTGCTTGTAATGCTAACGCAAGATTAGTTAACGGTCCAACAGCCACCAACGTAATTTCGTGAGGGTACGCTTTTACGGTATCAATAATATATTGATAGGCTGGACGCGAATCATGATGACCAACAAATGAATCTGGGATCTGAACATCGCCTAATCCTGTCACACCATGAACAATTTCTGTCGGCCCAACAGGCGCGCGAACCAATGGTTGACTGGCTCCTTTTGCAATGACAGCTTTCATCTTAAAACGATCTTTAAGATACAAAGCATTACGGGTGCCATTATCAATGGTTGCATTGCCAAATACAGTGGTAAGGGCAAGCAATTCAATATCAGGATGGGCTTCTGCAAATAAAATCGCCATCGCATCATCAATACCTGGATCTGTATCTAATATAATTTTCTTGGTCATGATTTGTTCTATAGCCCTTATTTAGATACCGCTGTATCGATATTTTTAGTGGAATCAAAATAGAATAAAGGACAGACAACACCGTTACTGTGATAGTTGTAGATAAATAAGTGATGCTGTTAACTTTCTTTTTGGGCTACAGTTGGTTATATTTCGATAATAACAGAAATAAATATTACGATAGAAGGTCAGTTTAATAATGACAACGCATTCAATAGACATTAACCACATTGCTAAATCACTTAAAGAATTAGGTCATCCAACCCGTTTAACTATTTTTAAACGCGTCATTAAAGCTGGTTATCAAGGGATTGCAGTTGGCGATATTCAGCAGCAACTAAATATCCCAGGTTCTACCCTATCACACCATATCTCTAGCCTCGCCTCTGCAGGGTTACTGACTCAACGTCGTGAAGGACGTACCCTTTTTTGTGTGGCTCAATATGATGCTTTAACTGATGTGATCCATTTTTTACAAGATGAATGTTGTATTGACGAACAGTAACAAACAATCTCTTTATTATTCAATATATTAAACAAAGTCACTTTTTCTAGCCTTAAATAATTCCATAAATATCGAAATATAGTTTTGACAAAGATCTTTTTTGACCTTATATTTCGATAATACTAGAAATACAGAGATAATTGATATGTTCACCATTACTTCAGAAATGATAATGAATACCCTCCATATGTTTGGTTTTCTTGCGATTGAACTGACCGTACTCTTTATTGCGATTAGCTACTTAGTCGGAGTACTACAACTGTATATTCCACCAGCAAAGATTCAAACGATTCTTAGTGGCAAAAATGGTAAAGGCTACTTTATTGCAGGATTACTCGGTGCTATTACTCCCTTTTGTTCATGTTCAACTATTCCATTTTTAAAAGGATTACTACGAGCAAAAGCCGGGTTTGGCACCATGATGGTGTTTCTATTTGCAAGTCCACTGCTTAACCCGATTATTATTGGTTTATTTGCGGTTACCTTTGGCATAAAAGTAACGGTATTTTATTTTGTGATCGCAATGGGTGTTTCTATTATTGCGGGGTATTTATTAGAAAAGTTAGGCTTTGAAAAATACATTAAAGCCGAAGCTTATAGCGAGCCTAAGCCATCGTGCTGTGGATCAAGCTGTAATTCAAGCCCAAAGCCGACTAATAAGTGGCTTCAAATTTGGCAAACCACATGGACAGATTTTAAAAAAGTATTGCCCTATTTGATTGGTGGTATCGCGCTAGGCTCGATGATTTATGGTTTTATGCCGACGGAATTTGTAGCAAAAGTCGCCAGTGATAATAATCCTTTTGCGATCCCTGTTGCAGCCATCATTGGTATTCCACTTTATATTCGCGCAGAAGCCGTTATTCCATTAAGTGCTGCATTAGCCGCAAAAGGCATGGGCTTAGGCGCAGTGATGGCATTGATCATTGGTAGTGCAGGAGCGAGTTTAACCGAAGTGATCTTACTCAAATCAATTTTTAAAAATCAAATGATTATTGCATTCTTAGTGGTAATTCTTGGCATGGCTATCAGTGCGGGATATCTGTATCAATTCATCTTTTAATCACTATTCAACTTTGTAATAATTATTAATCGTCCAAAAATAAAAAATCCCTCAACCTAATGCGTTGAGGGATTAATTTAAAGTACCATAAACCTGATGTTCAATAACGACGTTACATTAGCCGTTCTTTACTCTCATCTTTAATTAACGGTAACTGTATTGCCCATAACCGCTAGAGAATGTCCAATGGTTGCCATTTGACCATTTAATACCAGGAACTTGAGTACATTGCCCACCAGCATTTACAAAACCGGCACCATAAAAACCGCCGCGGGTTACGCTACATAAATTAGCATCACTGCCTTCAACCGCTTTCACACGTTGGCCAACGTGTTTAGGATCATTTAAAGACATCCACTCAAATTGATTAACAACCGATAATAAAGGCTGTTCACCTTGGCTATCTGCTACCGTTATTTCTGTACCGCCAGTACATTGGAAATCACCGTTACCAAAATTTTCAACGTAACCATGAACAGTTTGCTCTACGCCATTAATCGTTAATGGGAATCGACAAACATTGGGTCTTTCACTTCCCATGCTCAAGGTGGTTAATGAGCTACGATCTCGATTTGATAATGTCTTAGGATCAAATCCTTCAGTATGTGCAAACCAACCCGCAGGAATTGCAGACTCAAGTACTTTATAACCATGTTCTTGACCTACAATTACTGGCCCTCTCAGATTAGCAACAGCAGGATTACGCGGTGTCGCCACGGTATCTAACACCGATTCAGAGCCTGTCGCTGACGAACATTGAATTGTAATACGAGCTGGGTGGTTATCCGCAGGTAAATTAAGGTGTAATTTATTACTTTCATTACTGTTATGGCGAGAGCCACTTAGCGCGATATTCGTAATGTCACCATTTTCACCTTCAACCACTAGCTGACACTGCTTTTGTGAAGCAAAACTATATTGCTTGATGCCACCTTGGTGAGTTGCATAGGCCCAAGTAGCGCCGTTGGTATGCTTAATATTGGCAATTTGTGTACACTTATTATTCTCAATAAATCCAGCGCCATCATGCGATGTGCCTGATTTATCCAATGAACACAAGGTCTTTTCACCTAATTCAACTGTTGGCGTATAAGTAACATTACCTAGTTTGTCACCTTTAGATGCTAACAATTGGTAATCATTAACGCTAGAAACAGGTACTTCACGTTGATTATTAACCGACCAGAACATATCTGCTGATACTTGACATGTCGCTGCTTCAGCATTTTCAAAACCGACAAAATTTGCGTTCTCGCCATTACTATTGGTATAGCTAAACTGACATAACGGCAGCCATTGATTGTCTATTTTGATCTGTTGCCATTCGGTATCGTAACGTTCAGTGTCACTCATATCAGCGACTGATACCCAACCTTCACGTTGCGGAGTTGTGGTACTCGGCGCTGGTAGATCAAATAAATTACCATAATTTGAATACGTTAATGGGTATATCTGGCTCGAGTTTGTTTCAGTTGGATCATAAATTCCAAGTACAGTGATCACTGGCACGCCTTGTTGTGTAGCTGCCGCAAAACCTGTTTCTGATTCAACATAACGTTGGCTTGTTTGATCCCATTTCACAAAACCTGTTGAGCTATCCATATCAAGATTATTAGAGCGATTAAACCAATCTTGAGTCACTCGCGTTGCCATTGGGTGCTCTAAAGTATAATTACTGATCAAACCTGTTAATGCATTTTCACCGCCGCCCATTGCTTCACGCATAAAACGGAATTCATTCGCAAATGGTGGCACAGTTTCACCACTATTATCGTTGGTCATGGTGATTGCAGCATCAGACCAATGAAGGTTACCAATGAAACGTTGATAACGCGCATCCCAACCCCAGCCAGATTCCATATCATGAATAGAAGAATTTTGAGGATGATGACCACGGCCAAAATTATGCCCAAGTTCATGTGACCACTCATTACCACGGGTAGAACTTAGCGTGACAATACCACCGCCACCGCTTAAACCATGGTTAACAACAGTAGACGTAACAACCCCATCTTTATCTTTAGCTAAATAACGACCGCGGTTATTATGGGCAGTAATATGACTAAATGGGCGCGGCCAACTAGAATTATTACCTGCAGTATCAACAATACCGAAATTTGCATTATTTATACCAATAGATACTAAATTCTTACCGATAGATTCACGCATATCCCCAGCATAAATTCCCGGCGTTTCATATTCACTGGCTTTGGTGTAAACCTTACCATTTGGCAGCGTTACTTTGCGAAGGTGCAATGGCGTATAATCAGCCACTACCATTTTAGAGACAGGAATTTTCTGGAAATAATCAGTGGCTAACTGTTCCATATTATTGATCATGTCATATTGATTACGCGGCTCAACAAGCATACCGATATCAATATTTTGAATAACCAACTCTGGTGCACCGCCAAAGACAAACATATCTTGACTCAGTTCACCTTCACGATTGCGATTATCACTAAAACGTAGTGCTAACCCCGGCTTCATCCATTCCCAACTTAATGGTAAATTCCATGCGTGATGAGAGAACATCACTTTACTTTTGCCATTATCGAGTTGATCTGTATCGGGTAATGCACTTGGCGGATGCATAAGGAAACGGCCCACGCTAACGCCATCTAGCTCAACATCAACCCATAATTGGTTAATATTTTGACCTTTAGGCGTTACAAGTAACAATGCTTCACGATCCATCACCAAATTAGGGTGGTTAAGTTCATCATTACCATAAGGGGCAACACTGGTATGGGTTTGTGCTAATGCAATATTTGCCTTTAAATTGCCCACTAAATGATTAACCGCTTTACGGCTATCGTTATAACTTAAACGTGATGATAAGGTATTAAAAGAAAAGGTTTTTTCATCACATCCAAGTTGATTACATTCAATAAGCTTCACACCATATTGTGTTTCAGGCTCAAGATCACCAATATAGAAACCAGAATCACTTGCTGGGTATTGATAAGTAATTGATGACTCGCCGACTTTACTTGAAGTCAATTCAATCGTGTATTTATTACCTTCTACCGTATCATCCCAAACCAGTTCAACACCGATATCAGACACTGAGCCAGTCTTAAACCCTGAGATAGTAGGCATGGCTAAGTCACCACAGTCAGAAGTCACTGTTCGCTGTACTAATTCACTTTCCCAAATATAACTACCGTCATCACGTTGAGAGCCACGCGCGGCTGGAATATATTCAACAAAACACCCACTATCGTCAGGGTTCATAATGCCAAATTGACGATGAAGAAGATAAAAACCGCCATTGTAGGCAACATATTCCCATTCCGGACCAACAAATGGGAAGGCTGCGCTATATTCACCTTTAGCATCACTTAGAGGAAAAATCGGTGATTGGTCATGATTCAACCGGTACTCTTTACCTTTATATTGCAAATATCGTTGCCCGTCACGATCAATAACATTGCTCGGTTGTTGAGCTAATGCTTGCATATTATTGAGTGTTTCAAAGGTATTTTCTGCCATTTTTGTCAACGTATTTTCAGTTGCTAAAACACCAGAGCTGAATAAACTTCCAGCAATAAGTACGGATAACAGTTTAATTTTCATCGCATAATTCCTCTAATCTAAAGCGAGCATTATTTCGCTACCACCAAAATAAATGACATCACCAATATATACAAGTTATTTTTATGATAAGTATAAAAATTATTACTGATCGATTACTCAAAAACAATTGACGCAAACGTTTGCTTTAATTACATTAGCCGCTGCTTTTATCTTTCAATTCCTTAGGAATCTTAATGTCTTTACTTAAACGTGGTTTCATTCTTTGCTGCCTTATTCTGTCACCAATGAGCATTGCTGCTACACCGACATCTAACCCAATCTTAATTCAGGGCGCAATGGACATAGAAACAACCACCTTAATCAACGCACTTAAAAACCAATCACAAATAACGGTGGGTGCATGGACATTTTGGCAAGGAACAATTAATGATTATCCAGTAGTGATTTCCCGTACAGAGGTCGGTATCGCCAATGCCGCAGCAGCAACGACCCTAGCGATAGAGCGTTTTAAACCTGCATTGATTATTAACCAAGGCACATCGGGCGGGCATGATCCAAAATTAAAACGTGGCGATATTGTTATTGGCAAAACCAGTTTTAATATGGGCGCATATAAATCAGAATTTACTGAAAAAGGCCAAGGTATTGACCCGACTCAATGGCAGAATTTCAGCGTTACGATGCGATTGCGTGATCAAGGGAAATTAGTTGACCATGATGCTTTCTATGCCGATCAAGGTTTAGTGAATATCGCCCAATCGATGGCAAGCAGTTACAAAAAAGGCAAGGTAGTGACCGGTATTATCGGCACCGCAGATGAGTGGAACCGCGAAGTTGATCGTATTAATTGGCTACACAGTAATTTCAATACTGCTGTTGAGGAAATGGAAACTTCATCAGCAGCGTTAGTGGCTCAAGCTTATAAAGTCCCTTTTATTGGTATCCGTATTTTGTCTAATACTGATCTGCATAACCAAGATTTTGATCCTCAGACTGCGGTTGATTGTCAGCAATTTGTACTGGATTACACGAAAAAAATCATCATGATGCGTAATTAAAGTAACAACGCTAGGGGCGATAGCATCGCCCCTACTCTATTAAATGAATACCAATATAAATCAGCTTAACACCACACCAAGACTCAGTAATATCATTACCATTGTGGTTAAAAATGCCAATAATGGACCAATAAAACGTAACCATGTCGAATATCCAATTCGACCAATGGCTAAGCCTCCCATCACAACACCCGATGTCGGTGTCACTAAATTAGGTAAACCAGACGCAGATTGAAACGCTGTTACAACTAACTCACGACCAACACCAGCAAAATCAGCTAATGGGGCTAAAATTGGCATTGATAAAACGGCTAATCCTGATGACGACGGTATAACTAAACATAATACTGCTTCGATCCAATAAATAGCATTAATAAATAACACTTGTGGCAGACCCACTAATAAGCCTTCCGCAAAATTTAAAATGGTATGAGTAATATTACCGTCATCCATCACGACGACGAGTCCCCGCGCAATCGCAATAATTAATGCCACACCCAGTAAATCTCGAGCTCCATTAATAAAACTGTCTGTTATTTCAACTTCAGATAATTTACCGACTAAACCTGCAACAATGCTAGAGCCAATAAATAAAGCTGACAACTCTGCCATCCACCATCCTTCAGATGCAACACCCCACATCATAATCGCAAAGGTTAAACCAAAAATAGCCAGCACAATTTTACGCGTAAGTGTTAACTCAGGCGCAGCTTCATTACTCCCATGTAGAAAATATGCAGTATTAGCTTCACGTTGTGTTGCCACCAAAGACAATGATGGATCACGTTTTACTTTATCAGCGTAACGCATCACATAAATAACACACGCTAACCAGCCGATAATTAGAATCGCTAATCGTAGTCCAATGCCATCAACAAAATTAATTTCCGCTGCATTTGATGCAATAACGGTCGCAAAAGGGTTAATCGTTGAGCCCAAACAGCCAATACCTGCTCCCACCATAATAATTGCGACACCAACCACAGAGTCATAACCTGCTGCAATCATTACTGGAATAAGTAAGGCATAAAATGGAATTGTTTCTTCTGCCATCCCATAGACAGTGCCACCTAATGCAAATAATCCCATTAAGATAGGGATCATCCAGCGCTCTTTTCCTTTTAAATAAACCATGATTTTAGCAATACCAGCATCAATCGCACCGGTTTGGGTTACAACGGCAAGATAACCACCGATAACGAGGACAAACAACGCCACATCAACAGCGCGGGCCATATAATTCGCAGGATCATAAAAACCTTGAATTGGCGCCATTAATATATCGAGAAATCCTTGCGGGTTAGCTTCAACCGTTTGATAGGAACCGACTAACGGCACCATTTTCCCCAAGGTTTCATTATTAACCATTTGATACTGACCAGCAGGGATCAACCATGTTAAGGCTGCCATTAACACCGTAAGTAACATTAAAATCGTATAGGCTGAAGGAAATTTAAGTGTTTTCATAACGCGATCCTTGAAAATAGAGGCTCTATCTACGAGCCTCTTTAGAGACTTATGCTATTTGGGCGCTACGCAACATACGCCATGATGTCACTAACAAGCATTCCTTCTAATCCCATTTGTTTTAATGTACGGCCATTTTTAAAATAATCGGTATCGTTATAGGCATTATCAATATGGAGACATGCAGTTATAATCGGAGTTTCCACCCCTGTTAATTGAGCAAATTCATAACATGGAACGAGTAAATAAGCAGCATCTTCAGTGATATAACGGTTACTCGCAGAATTAGGCGCACTGTTTAATTTACCGTGAGTTTCTGAAGTGCGATTGGTATCATAAACCGTTTTACAATCCATACTATATAACGCGTTCATCGCATCAAGCTCAGTGGTTAAACACAACCCAAGTGCTTGCCCAATGGCTAAACGCTCTTTTTCCATTACCGCAGCAGCACGTGCCGTTGATACTGAACAGCAATCTTTATAATAATTAAACTGGCCATCAAAATTCTCTAACAGGCCCATATTTAAGGTTGTCAGTAATGGATGGCCGCCAAAATTAATATTTTCTAACCCTGCCATAATAACGTTATCCAATGCTGTTAACGGTAAAGGCATCAATGGTTGTAAACGTGCAATTGCCGCTTGTGTTCGACAAGCAGGCAAGGCTGCAACAGGAAGGTAGTTTTTCATGCCTAAAATGGCTAATTCCGCAGGGCCGACAATACGTGTTGCCCATGGAATAGAAATAGCATCAACAAAGGTAATATCTAAATCATGATACCCTTCATCATGCTTAATTTTATTTAACACTAACGAGCCATAATTACCGGGCATTAACATAATTAATTGCCCATTTTTTAAATGCGGTAACATGGCACGAAATAATGGTTCTTGAGCAAAAGAAGGCACAGGTAATATCAGCACGTCAGCATAATCAACGGCTTGTTTTAAATCTCGCGTTACCGTATCAATAGCTTGAAAACCAGCAAAGGATAATTCGACGTTGTTACTCGTTGCTAATGCAGTGATCCCTCCATTAGCCTCTATATCTGCTAACGGTTGATCAAACCCTTTTGCACCATATAAACATACATCCGCACCTTGTAATGTAAGATGGTATGCCGCTGTTAACCCTGCGTTACCTGAACCAATAATAGAAACATGCGTTGTCATAATTATTCCTTGATATGATGACATAAGATGTAAATCACATTAAGAAAAATCACTAACGAACAATAATGCTATAACCTAAACACACTATGTCTTTAAGTTATAGCTAGAAACAAAAAACAATATAAAGTCATAAAATACAACAAGATAAAACAAATTAAATTGATAGAACTTTCATCTTTATAATGTGATCTCTTACTATTTCGAGTTATGACAAGCTATGCATTGGGCCTATTTTTAAATAAATATCCATACTGTCTGCGGTTAACATAAATTGCTCAATAAACCGTTCAGCATGTCGATGTATTGGCCTTAATCCTGGATATAAGATCGTAAACTCAAACGGTAAATTAAATGCCAATGGTCGCATCACTACATCACGAGTTTCATTGGCTAAATACGCCGTAAAAGGATCGGTGATCGCAATACCTACCCCTTCAGCAACTAACGCAGCCGCCGTACTGGCTAGTGAAACTTCAATTTGTTTATTAATTTTGATCTCATTACGCCGTAACAAAGTATCAATACAGCGTTGGATCATGTCCTTTTCATGCCGTATCACACATTCATTACTTAAATCTGCCACTGATATTGTTGATTTTCGTGCTAATTGTGATGATGCTGGAATTAATGCAACACACTGGCATGTCACCGTTTGACTATTAACACCAGCAATATCTTCTGCAGTAAAAGCAAAACCTATGTCCGTCGTTTGGGCTTGAATTTGGCGTAGGACATCTTCAGAACGATAGGTTTTTAATCCTATTTTAGTTTGACAATTATGCTGTAAAAAATTGGCTAAAATTCGTGGTAAAAAAGCGTGAGAGAGTACTGGCATTGCAGCAATAGTTAATGATCCTAGATGGTGGGTTCTAATCGCTTCCGCTGCACTATCAAGCCCATTAACCGCCTCAAAAACTTTGGCGACCTCTAGATAAAAGGCTTGCCCCTCATCACTTAACACTAAACGGTTACGCTGTCGTATAAACAGCTTAAATTTTAGTTGCTCTTCTAAACTGGATAATAAACGGCTCACTGCGGGTTGGCTAATATTCAATAATTCTGCGGCTGCGGTTACTGTTTGGCATTCAACAACAGCCCGAAAAGCATTTAGATATGACAACTTCATAAGCACCAATATACATATAAATAATGGTTTCAATAATAAACACAATTATTAATAAAAACTTTGATACTCAAAGCAAACTACAACATCAACTAAAACATAATCTTATAGCTACCCTCTCTTACTATTAACATACTTGAGCCTATATGGTCAGTTTACATTTGCCGCTATACTAGCCATTCATCCACCAGCAATAGCGACTCAAACATGGCAAAATCAAAAGCTATTATTCGCATCGATTCATACGGCATTTATTCTATCTGGGATTCTGAATCAAAAAAGTTACCTAAAATTCAACAATTCACGTTAGATATTCCCGCAGAAATAGATATGGAATTTGGTTTTAGCGTCAATATTAAAAAAGCCAAAGGTGAAAAAATACGCTATTGCATTTACCACCCTAATATTATTGATGCTGACGGTGAGATCATGCCCCCTTTTGATGGCGAATTGCATGTACGTAACAACGATTGGGATTTTTACTTAGGCGACACTATCTGGGCTCCTATCGATACTAAAATCGGGGCTTGGCGAATGACGCTCGAAATAAACAATACTATTATCGCAGAGAAAACCTTTAACGTTTATAGCCATGATGAAAACCAATTTTGGAAACGTCGTGGTTGCTAATTGCTAGTATAAAAAACACAATTCGATTACACTCTCATGATTCAATAAGTGCTGATTTTGTTATTTTAATAAGGAATAATTCATGGGATTTTTTAATGCAGTCTTAGGTAATGCGGGTGAAATGGATCTTGACGATGCTACCGAAGAATTAGCAACGATTCTTGGTCAAGGTGAGCACATCGAATTAGCCTATAAATTAATTCGCGATATGATCATCCTAACAGATCGCCGTTTAATTTTAATTGATAAGCAAGGTCTAACTGGCCGTAAAGTGGAATATCGCTCTTTACCCTATAAATCAATTACGATGTACACCGTTGAAACCACGGGACACTTTGATTTAGATGCAGAATTAAAGCTGTGGATCTCAGGTCAGCACGACCCAATTGCACTTGAATTTAACGGTTCAACTAATGTCTACGCCTTACAAGGCCAATTAGCTGCAAAAATTGCTGGCAAATAACGATAAAGCCATTATCTAATAGATTGATATATTTTTTGATACAACCATAAGTAAAAAGGTTCGCCAACTAGCGAACCTTTTTACTATTAACACCTTAAAAAACAACAATTACTGAGTAACCGCAATCAATGCATCCGCAAGGTAATCAATCTGTTGTTCTTGTAAACCAGCAATATTCACTCGACCATCACCCACAGCATAAATCGCAAACTCATCACGTAAACGCATAATCTGCTCAGGTGATAGCCCTGTCATTGAGAACATACCTTTATGATCGGCAATAAACGTAAATTGGTCACACCCTTTAGCTGCTAACGTTTTCACTAAGCACTGACGTAACCCAATAATACGTTGTTGCATTATCACCAATTCTTGTTTCCATACTGCTGTTAATGCGGTATCAGTTAAAATATCAGCCACCAATGCCGCACCATGATCAGGTGGCATGGTATAACTTGCACGAGCTAAGGTTAGCAAGCGACCTTTGGCTTTTTGGGCATCATTAACCGTATTACCGACTAATAACGCTGCCCCAGTACGCTCACGGTACAAACCAAAGTTCTTAGAACATGAGGTTGCGATCACCATTTCTTCAATATTATCAGCCATGAACTTCAAGCCTGCGCCATCTTGTTCAAGACCCTCACCAAAACCAAGGTATGCCATATCAACAAACGGCATAAAACCATTTTTATTGGCTAATGCGGTGATCGCTTGCCAATCATCAAAGCTAATATCGGCACCGGTTGGGTTATGACAGCAACCATGCAGTAATACCACATCATTGCGACCCGCTTGCGCTAATGCCGACAACATTGCATCAGTATTTACGCGCTTGGTTACACGATCAAAATAAGGATAAAATTTAACTTTTAATCCTGCTGCTTCCATCACTGGTTTATGGTTAACATAACTTGGATCTGTCAGCCAAACCGTGGTATCAGCATTAGCGACATGAATCAGATCAGCCAGCATTCGCAATGCACCACTGGCGCCAGGGGTTTGAACGCCAACAGTACGATTATGTGCTGATGTATCTGCCAGCAGTAGATCAATCATACATTGATTAAACACTTCACTGCCCGCAAGTCCCACATAAGATTTAGTGGTTTGAGTTTGAATTAAGCGTTGTTCTGCCTGTGAGATAGCAGTCATGATCGGTGTCTGACCATGATTATTACGGTAAACGCCAATCCCAAGATCCATTTTATGATCACGTAGATCTGCGTTGTAAATTAATGATAATGACAATATTGGATCAGGTTGCGCGGGAGAAAGTTGTGCGAACATATTTTAAATTCCTTTTAACAAGCATGAATTCAAACTAGCATTTCAATTTCATGCCGTCATTAGAAATAATCACATCACACAGATTTATTGTTACGATAATGAATTGATTACGTTAAACGTCATTGTCTTATTTTAAGCTAATAATCATTTTACATTACGATTCAATGGATTGAGATTGATTCACTTCTGTTATCTGCTCGCCATCCAAAATCATTTCAAGAAGGTAAACACGGATCAGCATTATCATCACCTACTGGTTTAATTTAAGTTGGTTTCTTATAGGTAGTTTCTCAAATGCTGCAATGCGGGTTGAGGGGTACTGTGA
>SAMEA5043655__coassemble_140_pt1 | contig 16126 bp, 14 predicted proteins | sample SAMEA5043655__metabat2_low_PE_001 | metagenome-assembled genome bin SAMEA5043655 (sample SAMEA5043655) | Gadus morhua
CATCCTATCGGATAACTTTTTAAAGGCTAATATAAGGTGTTACTCTTTATCGTCTGTAATGCTACCAATATATCGATGTGCAATAACAATACAACGATCAATACTTATTAGTTATTTTTTCATTTTGATAACAAAAAAGTCTCTTTAAGCATAATTTGTTGAAGAACGTCCCAATATAAAGAGAAATAATGTGCTAATTCTACAATTTATAATTAACGCATTAACTATTATCTTACATCAGTAATAGTATGATATTATTGTAAAACCCGCTCCGAATCGGTACAAAAATGAATCAGTCTCAACAACTACTCGATATTAGTACTTACGCCCTACTACATCTAGAATTTAAAAAACTTGATAAACGCCTAACTCAGACTGAGCAAAATAATTTACTTGTTCAGTATCTAAAGCGGATCATTAAAGATGATAGGTATCGTGCAGTTAAGAAATCAACCAAAAGTTGGTTATTACGCGGTAGAAAGATGGGTGCCTGTTTAGAATCAATACTTAATAATGATCGAGAACGTATACTACAAACCAGTTCAACTGATCTTTATCGCTTTGTTGATCTTATTGAAGAGGTTGAAGCTCAATTACAAACTAAAGTACAATATTCATTAGCACATAATATCAATCTTAAAGCCCGTTTCGGTAAAGTATTAGTTTGTGTCGTTGATGAAGATTTAACATCCAGTTTTGATGATGATGGACTCATGATAAAATCAACGCAGATTTTATTTATTGGCAGCCTTGAGCACAAAGATATCTTTTCTAATGCCATTGATCAAAGTGGTTATTTCCAATCCGTAATTGCATATGAAGATGAAAGTCACCTTCGTGTTGAACTCTTTAGGCTCTAATTTTACACATCGTTGCAGCTTAACAATACCAATGAGTCAGCCTGTATGACTTACTCATTGGTTAATGAATATTTCAAATTGATCACGATGTGAAAACCAATCCAATATTAGAATCACCCTACTTCTTTTATTTATTTATTCGAAAAAATGCATCTCTCGCTGCGACAAAAGACAATCCTTCTAGTAAATAATCAATATTATCGCAATCCTCATTCACCATTAGCTTTGTCGCTATTTGTTTTACGATATAGCATTTAGCGGGGATTTGAGGCTGATCATGACTAGCATTAAAAAATCGTGAATCATTGATTGATAACGATACTGCTCGTTGAGTATCAATATCAATTTCTACGGCTAAAACATCACCTACTTGAGGTAAATACGATAAATTATCAGCTGTAATATACTTTCTTGCTGGCAGAATATTTTGGTCTGATTGTAGATCAATAAAATTAACTATTAATGAAATCATTGGATTATTTAACATTGTAGTACCTTATCTAATCGTTTTTTTTATTATATCGACTTAAAGATAATACGCTGACAGCTAAAACATAATTATTATTTTTCATAAAATAGCGGATAAATAATAGTTATCTTTACTTATAAAAAACAGAAACTGCGTCAAATAAATATCAGATCTGTAACACATCACTTTCTTGTTCAGATCTTATTATTTTATGACTTATAGAAACGTTCTACTTAACGATTTTTACACTCTTTCATTGTTTAACTATATAAACAACAAATATAAAAAATGCCAGCCTAAGCCAGCATTTTTCTTAACTTATCAAAGAATGATAAATTAGATAGCTACAACGTTTGCAGCTTGAAGACCTTTTTGGCCTTGTTCTACTTCGAAAGACACTTTTTGACCTTCAGCCAATGTCTTGAAGCCTTCAGAAGCGATAGCACGGAAGTGAACGAATACGTCAGCACCGCCGTTGTCTTGAGTAATGAAACCAAAACCTTTCTCTTCGTTAAACCATTTTACTAAACCAGTAGATGTATTAGACATGTGATGTCCCTTATATAGGTGATTAATTAACCGCTAAAATGCGATGTATTAAGTGGTTAAATTATTAATGTTACTGCCAAAACAAGGGAAACACTGAGGTACAAAACGATAACGTTGATGTAGCTAAAGGTTTAACTGTGACTTGGTGTTGCATTTAATTTAATAACGCTCTGAATAACAGAACGAGACAGATAATAGCAGCTGTTCATTTTTTGTACAATGTTTATATTGGCAATAGTCTCAATATAATCAATAAAAAAAATAACCTATTGAATTTAATATAGTTATAATTAATAATTAATATTATTCCTTTTTCGCGTACAAATACTGCTTTATAAAACATCGTATTTCACTACATCTAGTTACTTAGCTTAAATCCTCATCATCAGCTTATCCCCCCTTAATTATAATCACATGACTCAGGTTAATTTATATCCATCACTTACAGATACAAATAAATACCAAAAAACTACTGTATAAGGATTTGAGATCTGACTCAAAATTTCATATCGCAATAAAATTGCATTACAAATAATCATCTATAAACATAGTAATAAAAACCACAACAAACAAAAATATAAACATAAAAAACAATAACTTAAATCAGAATGCCAACAGACTATCTCTCACTGTATTTGTCTTATAAACCATATATGGCCGATAAATAACGCTTGCATCCAAACTCAATTAAAACTACTGTGCATACATACAGCATGTATATATAACCACTGTCGGAGATGGCACCATGAAAGCACTAATACAGACTCAAGAATTTATTACGGCTTCTGACGTTTACAAAGCTACATTGAGTTCTCATGCAGATATTTCTCCATCTCCACCAAGAATCGTTCCAATTGAAGTAAGTTATAGCGAGCACCAACAAGCACAACTAGCCTATTTTTTACGCCTTCTAAAACAAGCTAATCAAGAAAATCGGTGGATCATGTTTATCGGCCAAGACGCACTATTAGATAAGCGTTTATTAATCAATGCAGGTATTGATATTAATAAAGTGCTATTACTTAAGAACATGAAAAATCAAAGTAAACATTTACTAATGGTGAAAGCATTAGAAATGGGAAATTGTTCTGCCGTTATCGTTACTGGTGAAATTGAAGCATTTAACACCCCAATTATCACTATGGCAGCAGAACAAAGTAAAACCTTAGCTTTCATATTAAATCAGAACGTTAAAGCACAATTAACGTTCCATTAAGTTAATTTACAAGCATAATTGTTGTGATTAAGTTGCAACCGCACAAATATCGCATAAAGTTAATAATATAATACAAACAAAAAAAGTACTTTTATTTGAAAAAGCATTCCATAAAATAATAAAAATAATAAAAATAGCTTTTACGCATAATTAAAATCCATATAATCAGGGAAATTTAAATTTAAATACTAGGTTTCAGAATGGATAATAAGCTCGGATTTGGTGCATTAACTGCATTTGTAATCGGCTCAATGATTGGTGCGGGGGTCTTTAGTCTGCCACAAAATATGGCAGCTGTTGCCAGTCCCGCAGCGGTCATGATCGGCTGGACTATTACGGGTGTGGGCATGATATTCCTTGCTATGTCTTTTCAAGTTTTATCATTACTAAAACCCAATATTAATAGTGGTGTTTTTGGTTACGCACAAGCTGGTTTTGGCGATTTTGTTGGCTTTTGTTCTGCTTGGGGCTACTGGCTCAGTGCAATGCTTGCCAATGTTTCATACCTAGTGATCGTATTCAGTACCTTAGGGATGTTCTTTGATAAGCCAGGACATATCATTTTTGGTATGGGTAATACTTGGCAATCTATTGTTGGCGCTTCTATTTTATTATGGCTCGTATATGCGTCTGTAAGACGTGGCGTACAAACAGCGGCAACAATTAATGCTATTACTACCGTTGCTAAATTAATTCCTCTCGTATTATTTATTTTCGTTACATTAATTGCATTTAAATGGCACACATTTACGTTTGATTTTACTGGCTTAGAATTTGGTCCTCAGCATGACCTACTTAGCCAAGTAAAAGGTACCATGCTTATTACTGTGTGGGTATTTATTGGCGTCGAAGGTGCTGTTATCGTATCCTCACGCGCACGTAACCGCCGTGATATTGGTCGAGCCACCATTCTAGGCTTGCTAACCGCACTCGTCATTTATGTCTTTGTAACACTACTTTCTATGGGTGTTATTTCTACCCCTGAATTAGCTAAATTCCAAAACCCATCAATGGCGCTGGTACTTGAGCATATTCTTGGCCCATGGGGTTCGATTATTATTGGTTGTGGCTTGTTAGTTTCAGTAAGTGGCGCATTTTTAAGTTGGACAGTATTGGCAACAGAAGCACCATTACTTGCCGCACAAAATAATATGTTTCCAAAATCTTATGCTAAAGAAAATAGCGCAGGCACATCGATTAAAGCGCTTAACTTAACCATCATTTGTATCCAAATTTCATTATTTGCTGTCATCTATGCGGGTGGTACTTATAACTCATTACTGATTATTGCTTCAGAAATGATCTTAGTCCCCTATTTTCTTGTTGCTGCTTATACCCTTAAACTTGCCATTAAAACTAAAAATCGTGGCATGTTATTATTTATTGGTTCGGGAGCAACGATTTATGGTATTTGGTTACTTTATGCTTCAGGCTTAAGTCACTTGTTATTAGCGTCTTTATTATACTTACCTGGCCTTTATTTCTTCATCAAAGCCAAGAAAGAATTAAACCAACCTTATTTTGTAGGTAAAGAACGTATTTTTGTTGTTCTACTGATTCTATTATCTATCTTTGCTATCTATATGGTTGCTACTGGACATATTGTACTAGAGAGTTAATCTTTTTCAGGGAGCAAAAAGCCGTGTATCACATACTTTCAACTAGAAAGTGTATACACGGCTTTTTATTAGGCTTTTTTCTTATTTAAGTTGCTGATGTTCCCAACTTATTTCAATTCGATTACGCCCCATTTTTTTAGCTTTTAATAACGCTAAATCAGCACGCTTAATCAGATCTTCACAGGTTTCATCTACTAATTCAGCAACACCTAAACTACAGGTTAGATTAAATTCACGATCAAAACCCCAATCTTTAGTTGCGATTGTCTCTCGAATATCCTCTGCAATTTCAACAGCAGTCCTCATATTGGTTTCAGGACAGAAAACCACAAACTCCTCCCCACCCCAACGCGCAAACACATCAGATCGACGAACTAATGTCTCAACAGTTGCTGCAAATTTAACTAATACTTCATCACCAAAACTATGACCATAAGTATCATTAACGGATTTAAAATGATCCAGATCGATAAAAATCATTGAAAAAGGGATCTGATTACGCTGAGTTTGAATCGTTATTTCTTCTGCCCATTCAGTGACTGTATGCCTATTCCTTATCCGTGTTAATGGATCAGTACAAGCTAAATATTCAAATTTCAAACTCTTATTATACAATAGTCGATTTGCATCTCGTAAACGCAGACTACGTTCTTCTGTATTTTTTATTTTTTTCTGAAGAATAAATCGCTCGATAATAATAACTATAACAGCAGTAATAACCCATAACAGTAACAATAATTTAACTAAAGATGATTCTGTTATCCACTCCCCATAAAATACAATTCGATTTAATTTAATCGCATAATAAGACTCTTTAACATAACTGCCTGTCGCGATTTCAATAATCGAAATATTATCAAATTGCCGATTTGATTTATCTACAGGTATATTATTTTCAGCTATCCACCATGATAAAACCTGAAAAGTACGTAATGGAAAAACTTGTAATCCAGCATCGATACCAGGTGAATATTCAATTGCATTAAATTTTAGTGAGAGTGGATCATCGGTCTTCGCATAGGCTGGATCAAAATTACGCAAATAAACACGAATACGTTCACCGTTAAGTGGGCTTGTATAATCGATATCAAGTCCTACTGAGTGATAAGAACTTAAATCAATGCCCTCTTCAATCGAGTCAGTTAACGAAATAGCAATTTCACAAAATGGCCACTTTGCCTGATTAATAATATTACATTCTAATAATACATCATTTTTTCGAAGACCTAACGTTGCTGTTGTTGCCCCATTTTGTATTGAATCATCAATAATTTTATATTTACTATTCTTAGGCGTAACAATATATTCCGTCTTTGCTCCACCAAGAACAAACCATCCATATGCAGCAAGGGTAAAACAGACTAAAAATAAGACAATTAATCGAAGCCATTGATTTAACCCCGTCATAAGCACCTCAGAAAGACATTAAATACCACGAAACAAAAGCAAAAATTGACACACAAGAGCGACAAACTAGCAGACAACATTAAGTTAAACAACTCATTTAAATCAAAGAACTATCATTATAATAAAACAAACTTATAACTAGTTTCATATGCATAAAAAAACGCCACTATATAAGCGGCGTCTATGGTATTTTGATGTTGCTATAATTTTTATTTATCGTCTACGCTGGGCATTTTTACCCCGATTTTGGTGAATCTTACTCTTTGATTTTGCACGGCGTTTTTCTGCAGATGCACCACGATGAACAGATACGGTTTCAATTAAGCTTGGATCCGGTTCATAGCCTTCAAGCCATTGCTGTGGTAAACGTGTATTTAATAGCTCTTCAATGGCTTTTAATGCCCATTCTTCGTCAAGGCTCATTAATGTAATCGCATGACCTATATTTCCAGCTCGTCCTGTACGGCCAATTCGATGGACATAATCTTCAGCATTAAATGGCAAGTCAAAGTTAACAACATACTCTAGCTGTTGGATATCTAAACCACGAGCAGCGACATCCGTTGCGACTAATACCCGCACTTTACCCGCTTTAAAATCATCCAGTGCACGTTGACGAGCACCTTGACTTTTATCGCCATTAATAGAGACAGCTTTAATACCATCTAAACCTAAACTTTTCGCAAGTTCATCTGAGCCTTGTTTAGTTTTAGTGAACACTAGCACTTGTTGCCAATTACGCGAGCCAATTAAATACGCTAATAATTCTGATTTTCTTTTTTTATCTACGGGATAAACCATTTGTTGGACAGTATCTGCCGCAATGTTTTCAGGGGTAACTTCGACCATTTTAGGATCGGTTAAAATACTAAAGGCTAACTTTTTAACTTGTTTTGAAAATGTAGCAGAGAAAAATAAGGTTTGGCGCTTTGCAGGCATACGTTTCATGATACGGTTAATATCAATAATAAAACCCATATCCAACATACGATCGGCTTCATCAAGCACAAACGTTTCTACATTTGCCAATGAAACATTACCCACAAAAACATGATCAAGTAAGCGTCCAGGTGTCGCAATTAAAATATCAACACCGGCTCTTAATGCTTTAATTTGAACATTCATGCTCGTGCCGCCATAAGTAACGGCAACTTTCAAATCACTGTATTTACCATACGCAATAAAACTATCAAACACTTGCTGTGCCAATTCTCGCGTAGGCGTGATCACTAAAGCTCGAATTTTCGCACCTTGTTGAGGAGCACCCTGTTCAACTAATGGCGGCAATGTCATTAACCGTTGTAAAATAGGGAGCGCAAATGCTGCTGTTTTTCCGGTGCCTGTTTGTGCCCCGGCCATCACATCATCCCCGACTAATGCTAATGGGATCGCTTGCACTTGAACATCTGTTGGTTGTTCATAACCTAACTCTGTAACAACTTGCAATAATTTAGGGTGAAGGCCGAGCGTTTCAAACGACATAGTGTATTCCTAGCAATAAATACGCTTATGCCAATAGAGAGGCATAAGAAAACAAGCGCGGATTCTAACACAACAAAAAAAGCACTTCGCTATGAAGTGCTTTTCGTTACGAAATAAATATTTTCGCCTTATACCATGATTACTGTTTGATATTTAAGAATGCAGCCCCTCGAACACCACCAGCATCACCATGTTTAGCTTTCACAATTTTAGGCGCTTGTGCGACAGACAGTAAATATTTAGGCAAACGCTTTGGTAATTCATCATAAATTAATTCAAAGTTTGATAAGCCACCACCTAATACTACAACATGAGGATCAACACCGGTAAACAGGTTAGCAAAGCACATCGCTAACACTTCCATAAAACGATCAACGTGCTGTTGTGCTTTTTCATCACCTGCCGCATTACGTTCAATAATCTCAATTGCTTTTAGTTTCTCACCATAATAGTGCGCATAAATTTGCTCAAAACCACGACCTGATAAATAATTATCAATACAGCCTTTTTGACCACAACCACAATCAAATAATGGAGCTTGCTCACCCATGTATAGCCATGCATCTAACGGTAAACGTGCATGGCCAAACTCACCACCCACATGGTTCAAACCTGAGAAAACTTTACCGTTAAATACCATACCGCCACCGAAACCAGTACCGAGAATTAATCCGAGTACTGACGGGGCATCTTTATGCTCATCATCCCACGCTTCAGACAGCGCAAAACAGTTCGCATCATTATCAAGGCTAACACTACGACCCAGTTTTACTTCCAAATCTTTACGTAAGGTACGGCCTTTTGCTGATGGTATATTTGATGTTAATACTGTCCCATCACGCGCATCTTCAATACCTGGAATACCAAGCCCTACCGCACCTTCACAACCAAATTTCACGTCAGCCGCTGTAATAATAGAGACAATAGTATCAATCAGTTTATCGTAATCATCACTCGGTGTCGGAACACGTTCTGTTGCTACGCGTTCTAGTTTTTCATTAAATGCACCAAATTCAATTTTAGTTCCGCCTACATCAAAGCCGTAGTACATCCTATTCTCCTACAAATAATGTTTTAACCACACCGTGAGTTTATAACTCATTAAATATACTGAAAATTATCCACATTTAGACTGAAAATGACTGTGATCTACGACGAGTTCAGCAGTTATTGTTTAGCTTGACTTTAATATTATTCAATCGATATCACATCTTTGATAGGCATGTTTCATCAATCGACATGAATTTTTCCAATATAGATAACGATGAGTGTTCTGGTAATTGGCGGTTCATTTTCCCCGCAATATAGTTTTCACGAAAAACATCAAACCATAAATCTAACAACTCAGCATTATGGTGTTCACCAAATAAATCAATAATACGTGCGGCCACTTCAGCTGTTCCTAACTGATTTTCTTTTGATGCTTCACGCATTTTATAACGTGAGGGTTTCTCTGGATTAATGGATAATAATGGGAAACGATCAAGATATGGACTCTTACGGAACATTTTTTTAGCTTCTGCCCAACTACCATCTAGCATAATAAATAATGGTCGTTTTCCATCTTCAAGCGTAACCGTCGTGACTTCTCGTTCTGGCGCATATTCGGCGGGAAAAACAATATAAGGTTGCCATTGAGGATCATCTAATAATGCTAACATTTCAGCATTAGGCTCAGTGCGAGACCAAATATAGGCAAATGTATCTTCAAATACATCGGCAATTAAACGCCCCGTATTACTTGGCTTTAAAATCTCATCATCAAACATGACCAGCAAAAAAGCCGCATTTGATGTCGCTAATGGGCGATGTTCACAAATACACAAATGCGTACGCAACATGCACTGACGGCAGCGTTGGACTTTAGAGCCACGAGCAAGAAAAGGACGAGTGGAACGAGCAAGACGTTCTTCATAAAGTGTATGTATAGCATGGATGCGCATAGCGACTAACCTAAACAGGAAAAACGCCTGCATTTTACAGAAACCGTACTAAACATACAGTCATAATCTATATTACAGGATTAGCCGCATAGTATTGGTTATTTTATCGCCGTATTTTGAACTGGTTGCGCTAAAATAAACTCACCTTTACTATTAATATAACAATCATCATTATTAATAATCGTTGTGGTATTACGCCCCTGTTTCTTTGATTCGTATAACGCTAAATCAGATTTTTCTAACCATGATTTATAATCCGTTATCTTAGGGTTCCATTCACAAACACCTAAACTAATGGTGACTTTAGCAACGCCCCGCTGGTCATCAAATACGGTTTCTTGTTCAATCCGATTACGTAATCTTTCGGTGAAATATCCAGCAAGTTCAGCAGATGTACCGGGTAAAATAATACCAAACTCCTCACCACCATAACGCCCAGCAATATCCGTTTGGCGTTTAGTTCGGCGTAATACATCAGCAATCACTTTAATTACCCCATCCCCTGCCACATGACCATAGGTATCATTAACACGTTTAAAATGGTCAATATCAAACATCACTAACGTTGCGGGTATTTGGGTTTGCTGGCAAGACTCAAATGCATCAGCTAAACAATTTTCCCAATGACCTCGATTGTATAGCTGGGTTAAACGATCGGTAATGCTTAAATGTGTTAACTGCTTATTAGATTCATGAAGATGATTTTTATTCTTGGCGATATCAGTCACATCAGTAATCGTTAAACAAATATGCGTACATTCACCCGATAATGAGCGTAATGGTGTTAATGTCATATTTTGGTACATCGTGTCTGAACTGTCCGAGATTGGACAAAAATTCAAAAACCGAAACACCCATGGTCGATCTTCCCATGCTGAAAATGAACGCATTCGCAACTTAAACGTCGATTGTATTTTATTCTGTAACCATGTTTTGGGTAAATCAGGCACTATATCAAATAATGATTTACCTATAATTTGAACACTAGAAATACCACTATAAGCCTGCATAAAAGTATTCCATGCACAGACATTATAGTTATGATCTAATATCACAACACCCGCATCAAAATTATCTAACACTTGTACCGTTAAGTGAAAATCAGCTAAAGATATTTCGTTCAATGTAATGATTCCGTCACTTTATTATTAATCACGTTTAGAGAATGACTGTCCATAATAAATAAGACTTCACACTCAACATCTAACATTTCAGCTTTATAAGTATATTCAATGGTAAAAAAAGTCTGTGCGTCACAATAAGTATGATGCAAATTCATATACTCTTCTAACACGATAGGCTGACGAACAGAAAAAGGAATCGCTATTTGCTCTGATAATGCCACCAAAAAAGATGAGACCATTAAGTTCGCAATATCAATCACGACTTCATTTTTATATTCATCGGTTTGACTAAACCCTAGTTTATCACCAAATAAATGAATATCTTTACCATGTAATTCAACCAATGCTTCGCCATGAATACCACCACCAACAAAACGCTGTGTGATCGCGATTAATTCGCTACCATTGCCATTACGAATATCTGCAATCGCCATGGATAAGTCACTGCTTTTCATGAACGCTACATTAGGGAGTGGCATCTTGATAAAATCACCGAGATGATCAGAAATAATTGCAGCACCACGACCTAACGCAATATTGGCTAATTCACGCATACTTTCAATAGGATCATGAACTAAATGCGTATCTGATGTGATAAATGTATCACTATCAAATACTAGCCCTAAATGTTGAGACAGTTTAGTGAGTTCATCATTATCAAAAGGTTTAGATAAAAAATAATCAGCCCCTAATGCTAAACATCTTTCCATCGCTGTTAGTTGAACATCAGCAGATAACATAATAATCGTGGTATTAAAGTCACGTACAGGTAAAGATTTTAATACACTAAAACCATCCATTACTGGCATAGTTAAATCTAAAAACATAATATCAATATCAACATTTTTTAGACAGCTCAGTCCCTCTTTTCCATTTTCAGCATAGAAAAAAGTAGCATTACTGCATAGTTGTAATAACCGAGTAATTGATTTATGTACCAATACTGAATCATCACAAATGAGAATATTTATATTTTTAATCACTAAAATAATCACTTACCCACAAAAACTTGATTTAGTATAAAGCAAAGCAACATTGCGCATCGAATTAAATTATGCATTCAGTGACATACATCTAAATATTGACCTTACTTCCAAATAACCATCGTCAAAATCGAACCATTACAACCTAAAGTCTATAAATTACTGTCACTTTGCCAACACTTAAATAGCGCCAATTAGGATAACTAAACATAAAATCTTACAAAATAGTTACCCATGGACATTTTTATAATAGAATCACTGCATAATTTTATAGCAGTCAGTGGATAACAAACATGAAAGCTCTTCGTTGGATTGTCGGTCGTATCATCCTTATACTTAATGCAATTTTTTCACCACAAGGTATGCAACGCTCAGAGGCTGAGCAACAAGCCGTTGATGCTGCAGTGGCTAATATGCAGCTCTATCAATTTGAAACCTGCCCTTTTTGTGTCAAAGTACGTCGCCATGCTAAACGTTTAAATATCCCACTTGCAACGCGTGATGCTAAAGTTGCCCCTTGGGATAAAGAACTATTAGAACAAGGTGGAAAACGTAAAGTTCCTTGTTTACGTATTGAAGAAAATGACCAAATTATCTGGATGTATGAATCCAATGATATTATTGCGTATTTAGATAAACGTTTTGCTTAACGTTACCGATAAGTACCACAATAACTTCAAATAAGTATTCAAGTCTTGGTGTTATAAGCCGATATGCATTTATTACACTTTTATAGCTGTAGTAAAGCTGCATAATTATCGGCTTTTAACTGCTTAATTTTTAACTTACTGGTTATAAATAAGTTTTACAGGACTGTCTATGAGAAAAAATCACACCATTACTACTGACGATATTTTAATTAAATTATGTCATTCTTTGGCCGATGTATTATCCCGCGCGACAGAAAGTCAGATTAACTATTCGCCAATGGTACAAAAAATCAATAAAACCAGTTTAAAACCAGATATTGGCTGTTTTGTTTTATTTGATGGTGGCTTCACAGGTTTAGTTGTGACTAATTTCTCTGCATCCGCCGCGATGGAACTGTATCAAAATTATATGCTACGAATGGGATTCACTGATTCCGAGCTTGCCATTCATCATACCGCTGATGATGTAGCCAATATTTTAGGGGAATTAATGAACCAGGTCGTTGGTGACTTTACAGGAAAAATTGGTAGAGAATTAAAGATATCAATTACTCAAAACCAACCTAAAATGTTAGCGCTACATAAACAAATTATTTTATCCGTTGATACTAATCTTGATCGCCCTCAAGTACGGCGTGTTAGTTTTACAACAGCAAATAATAATATTTTCTATCTTGAACTTGCGATGGATAAAACAGAGTTTATTCAGATCGAAGAATTTGAACTAGATGAACAAGATTCTGACTCTATTTTTGAAACAGCCTACGCTGCTCAACAACAAAATCAACAAGCCTCAGCGACTAAAAACATTAAAGATAATAACGAAAACCAAGATTTACTTGATCAACTTGGGTTATAAAAATCCACAACAATTTCAATAAGTAGGTAACTTTAATAATAATATTGTTATCTACTTACTTTTCCTGCGATGTAAATACGACTTATTGTTGATAATAACTTTAAATATGTGATCAAAAACGTTATTAAGTTTCATAATGGAATTTACAAAATACTCAAATCCGTATAATTTCGACACCACTTTCAGCTTGTAGGTTTTAGTAATGTCTCAACATCGTGTTGCCAGTTTTGAATTTGGTCGAATTATCGCAACCATCGCCATTATCGCTTTGCATAGCCAAATTTTCATGCAAACACCGTTATTTAATGGACAACCATTACTCGGAATGGGACTTAACCAAGTTAGTCGCTTCGCTGTACCGTTATTTTTTATTATGGCGGGTTATTTTATTCAACCTCGCTTAACAACAGAACGTTGCCCTTACCTATGGCGCTATGCTCGCCCATTACTTATCATGTGGGTATCATGGAGCGTAATTTATCTTATTCTACCGTTTAACTTTCATATTGTAGCCACAGAAGGTTATTTTGCTGAGCGTACTTTTTATTGGCAAAAACTGCTTACAACACCATTAAATACTCTATTTGAAGGTGGATTAGTCCATCTTTGGTATATACCAGGCTTACTCAGTGGTTTAACGGTTATTACACTATTACTGCGCTTTAAGTTAGCACGTTTCATTATTCCAGTTGCAACGGCACTCTTTATTTTTGGTTTAATGGCGGGTAGTTATGCCCAAATGACTGATTTAAGCTCGCCTATTTTCACTCGTAACGGTCCATTCTTTAGTACCTTTATGATTATGCTTGGGTTTGAGATTCGTCGTCGCGATATTAGCGTTAGCTTAAAATACAGCATCATTTTGATGGTCATTGGTTTTGGCTTATTCATCGGTGAAGCGAATTACCTATCCCTGCAAGAAAATGGTTCTTTTTTCCATGATTTCCTGTTTGGAACACCACTGTGGGCATTAGGTATTTTCTTTATTTTATTAGCAAAACCGAATCTAGGTGACCATAAAATCACCCACTCATTGAGTAAAGATGTATTAGGTATTTACTTATGCCACCTTATTATTGTGATTTATTACCTAAATATCGTCAGAATTTTGGACATTAATCCAACTATTTCCAGTATTTTTGCTGTACCTGTCGTATTTATCGTATCAACAATGATTGTTCGCGGACTACGTAAAACGCCACTGGCGAGATTTCTAGTACGGTAACTTTTTGATCTAATATAATAAAAATTTAAAGTCCTTATGATCGTCTGATCATAAGGATTTTTTATCTTCATCATTCACTCCCCCCACTGACTCTCAGCTAATAACATTATCAAAAAGAGACTCTAAAACATCATTTTCAGTGCAAATAATGTTTAATTCCAAAATAAAATTCGAAACGACAACACGATTTTGAAATCAACTTATTGCGCATAGTAACTACATACCGATAACATTATTAACAACTCTAGTGCTTTATATTGATAAGGGAATAATCAATGACCAAACTGCATCCGCTATCTTTCATTATTGGCTGTACACTCGCAGCAAATAGTTATGCCATGACCCCTCAGCCAGATCCTGACACTGTCGGTGGTTATGTCATTGAGCGTTCTGAAATTGACGCTGCTGAAAATGCAAAAACGCTCGATCCTATGTACGATGTATGGGCTAAAGCATTAGCCACAGCCTCCAATGCTACAGTAGAAGCGATTGCTCCTGGGCTAAGCACTAACCCTGATAATGTAAAACGGGTTGAGCGTGTTTTTCCTGAAACTGAGTGGAATTACCTTACTCAAATGGCGGCACCTGAATATACTTATACTCGCTTTTTACGTGCAATCGGCAAATTCCCTGCATTCTGTGGCGAATATACAGATGGGCGTGATGCCGATGCCATTTGTAAAAAATCGATTGTCACCGCTTTTGCACATTTCTCCCAAGAAACTGGCGGCCATATTAGTATTGAAAACGTCTCTGATAACCCATTAGGGCTTGAAGAGTGGCAACAAGCATTAGTCCATGTTCGAGAAATGGGCTGGTCTGAGGGTCAACCGGGTTACACTACAGGCTGTGGTCAAGATGATTGGCAAAATAAGCGTTGGCCTTGTGCTGAAGGACAAGGTTACTTTGGTCGTGGCGCAAAACAACTCTCCTACCACTTTAACTATGGTGCATTTTCTGAGGTGATGTTTGATGGTGATGCAACGGTATTACTGAATAACCCGGGACTGGTTGCCGATTCTTGGCTTAATCTTGCATCAGCTATTTGGTTCTTCTTAACCCCTCAAGCACCTAAGCCTGCCATGTTACATGTTATAGATCGCACATGGGTTCCTTCTCAACGTGAAAAAGATGCAGGGATTGGCTATGGCTTTGGTACCACGATTAACGTAATCAATGGTGGTATTGAATGTGGCGAACAAAACAAAGATAAAGGCCAACCCGTTAACCGTATTCGTTATTGGGAAGGTTTAGTTGAAAACTACCAAATTCCTGTAAAGAGTGATGAAACCAACACCTGCTGGCAACAAACACCTTATGGTAGTTTGAATCTAAATGGTGCAACGGATGTGCTCTATACTAACTGGGATGCAAATTGGAAATACTATCCTGATCGTCCAGGTGGTGTCTCATTTGAATGTGAGTTAGTCGGTTTCCAAACCGCTTATTCAGCTCTAGTCGCAGGTGATTATGAAAAATGTGTCACTAATTTCTATGGCTCACATGCTAACTGGCCAGCAGTGCGTGTGGTTGATAAATTAGACCCAGATACGGGTGGCGGCACAACAGATCCAACAGACCCACCGATTGATGGTGTTGCGAGTTGGGATGAAAATAAAGTCTATACTGGCGGTGAACAAGTCGCTTACAAAGGTGCTATTTATGAAGCGCAATGGTGGACACAAAGCAACCAGCCTGATTTAGGTGGTCCGTGGAAACTCATTAAAGCGGCAACAAACG
>SAMEA5043655__coassemble_143_pt1 | contig 15749 bp, 9 predicted proteins | sample SAMEA5043655__metabat2_low_PE_001 | metagenome-assembled genome bin SAMEA5043655 (sample SAMEA5043655) | Gadus morhua
AGTGTTTTTGTTTACGTAAGAATTTTTGTTTATACATCGCTTCATCAGCTTGATTCAAAGCACTCGCTATATTTTCTTCTACTTTAACGATGCCATAAGAAAAGCTAAGATGTTGCTGTTTAGCTAAAAAATATGCTTCAATATTACAACGAATAACTTCAATCCGTTGCTGTACAGCATGATATAAAGAACTATCCAGTAATAATATAAACTCATCGCCACCAAATCGTACTATAGCATCATGTTCTCGCAGCATACTCTTAACTGTTTGTGCAAAATCACGTAAAACCTCATCGCCTTTATTATGCCCATATATATCATTAATTAATTTAAAACCGTCTAAATCAATAAAGACTAATGTTTGATAAGCGCAAGCATAAGTCGATTCTAGATAACTTTTTTGATAACAGCCCGTCAAATCATCAATAATGATACTATCATTGGCTTCATAAACACTACAAATGATAAATGCTTGATTAAAATGGGTTATCTTCTGTCTATAGGTATGGAAAAATTGCTTACCATTTTCAGTTTCTACGGTTTCATTTGATACAATAAAACAAGTTTCACTATTGAGTAATTCTTTATCTAATTTAATACAGGTTCGATAATCAGGAAATAATTCACACGTTTGTTCAACTGTATAATCAACAAGATCAACGCCTAAATAATTAATATGATTATCGTTATTATAAATAGTATTACCATCACAATCACGAATAATAACGAGTGCATTACACGTACTTATTAAGGATGAAACCAATAGAAAATGGGGACTACTTTTACGTTCAAGTAATTCGTTATAGTTTTTATTAATTCGACATTGTTCATTATAAACATCAAAAAAATCAGGACTTATACCAATAATATTATATTTATCAATCTTAATTATATTATTAATCGCTATTTTAATCGCTTTAGGATTAGGCGCTCGATTCATTTCATAAATAGCCTGATCAAGTTGATTACAAAAAGATGAGGTATCTACTCTATGAATATTTTTATTTGATTTAGTCTTTTTTATATTTTCAATATTAAGCGGTTTAGAAAAATAAAAACCTTGATAAGTCATATCACCTAATTGTTTTAATAGATTTAATTGTTCAAATGTTTCCACTCCTTCAACAATAATATGTTTCCCAAGCACTTTAACAATTTTTTCATAGGTTGTTTTAACTAATGAATAAGAAATATAACACTGATCAATATTTTTAATTATTTTTCGATCTAGTTTAATATAATCAACATCAAGGTGTAGATATAACTCACTATTAGCATAACCTTTGCCATAATCATCCAATGCAAACTCTATATCTAAAGCTTTCAATGTTTTAATTGCGGTTTGTAGACGAGAAAAATCATCACTTTCATCATGTCGAGTAAGCTCTAAAATAATATTTTTCTCATGTTCAAATATGTTAGCGCATGCTTGAACAAAATTATCGTCAAGCAAACTTTCCATTGAAATATTAATCGACAATTGAATTTTTTCTGCATTAGCTAAATATGATCGCTTATTAATAACAGATTCAATAATAGACAAATCAAATGTCACATGATCATCTATTGTCTCAATAAAACTTTCAATATCAGATGTAGGAGTTCTTAATAACGCTTCATAGGAAGATATTTCGCCATTATAATATCGAGGTTGAAATTGGAAATGTAAGTCAGATAGCATTAGATTATTCTTTTTTATAATTTTTTTGGAGAATAATCGAAAATGTCATTAATCCCTAATAGAATTTATCTCTTATTATTAAATTATTACATTTAATCCTAATTGGAATTAAACATTTACAATTAATTATTCCCCTTAAGAATAAACAAATGAATGCTGACCGAATGTTTAAAAGTCCTATTTAAGCTTCCTTTTTTATAAAGGTCACACTTTCCTGATAAATAAAACGTCTTTCCAATATTTAACGATAAAGTATGAGTAAGACGATTAAGGGATTAGTTTATGAATAAGATTTCGGCTTTTTTAAAACCAACCAGTATTGCAGTTATTGGCGCTTCAAATAATCCACAGCGAGTTGGCTATATTGTGATTCGGAATCTGCTCTCTGGCTGTTTTAATGGCCCTATCATCCCTGTGACACCTAAGTATGCCGCGGTAGCTGGGATCCTGGCTTATCGCAGTATAGAAGCAATGCCAATTACCCCTGATATTGCGATTGTTTGTACCCGTGCAGCGCTTAACCCTGACATTATTACTCTACTAGGAGAAAAAGGCGTTAAAGCGGTGATTGTTATTGCCGCAGGGATGATGGCAGCGACGAAGAATAAAGACGTAAACTATCAACAACAAATGTTAGCTAATGCTCAACGTTATAATATGCGTATTGTTGGCCCTAATAGTATGGGCATTATTCTGCCTTGGCTTAACCTTAATGCGTCAGTGTCTCCTATCCCTGCCAACAAAGGGAATATCGCTTTTATTTCACAATCAACGGCAGTGTGTACCACGATTTTAGATTGGGCTAAACATAAGCAAATAGGTTTCTCTACGTTTATCTCTTTAGGGGATGCGTGTGATATTAACTTTGCAGAGCTACTTGATTTTTTAAGCCAAGATACAAAAACAGATGCGATTTTGCTGTATATAGACAGTATTAAAGATGCTCGACAATTTATGTCGGCAGCCCGTGCAGCTGCGCGTAATCGACGTATATTAGTTTTAAAAAGTGGTCGCACATCAGCAGGACGCTCAGCGGCATTATTACAAAGCCAAAATGAAAACGGACTTGATGAAGTTTACGATGCCGCGATTCGTCGTTCAGGGATGTTACGCGTTCATACAACTCATGACTTATTTGCTGCGGTTGAAACATTAGCGTATTCGGTTCCCTTACGTGGCGAACGGTTGGTTATTCTTACCAATGGTGGTGGACCTGCGATTATGGCGGTCGATGCATTGGCTGATCGCGGAGGAAAATTAGCAGCATTAAGCCCAGAAACTATTGCAAGATTATCTCACGTCTTACCCGGTTATTGGACGCAAGCTAACCCTATCGATATTATGGGGGATGCCAGTACTGACTGTTATCAACAAGTGATTAATATTCTACTTGATAGCGATGACTTTGATGCGCTGCTTATCATGCACAGTCCTTCTGCTCTCACCAATAGTACTCACACAGCCAAGATAGTCGTTGATACCCTCCACCAGCATTCACGGAGTCAACGGTTTAATATTCTAACCAATTGGTCAGGCGAAAATGAAGCGGCGGATGCTAGAACTATTTTTACACAAGCGCGTTTGCCTACCTACCGTACCCCTGAAAGTGCAATATCGGCTTTCATGCATTTAGTCGAATACCGCCGTAACCAACGCCAATTAATGGAAACGCCACAATCTATCGGTGAAATTGCCGCCGATCCTCAGTATGTGCGCCATGAAATACAGCGGTTACTCCAACAAAAAATTTATCATCTTGAAACACATGAGATACGCCCCATTCTTGAAAGCTATGGTTTTACGACTCTCCCTACATGGATTGCTTCTGATGCGGCTGAAGCGGTGCATATTGCAGAACAAATAGGTTATCCCGTTGCAGTGAAGTTACGCTCGCCTGATATTCGTCATAAATCTGATATTCATGGTGTAGTGTTATACCTGCGCGATGCTAATGAAGTAGCGAATGCGGCTGATGCTATTCTGTCACGTGTCGCCTTGCACTATCCTAGCGCCCATATTGACGGGTTATTGATCCAACGTATGGCTGATCGCTCAGGTGCACAAGAATTGCGTATTGGCGTACATAGCGATCCAATATTTGGCCCAGTGATCATGCTGGGTGAAGAAACGATCCACTGGGATATTAACCATGATGCGGTCGCAGCGTTACCTCCATTAAATATGGCATTAGCCCGTTATATGGTGATCAATGCTTTAAAGCGTCAAAAAATCAAACAACGAAGTAGTTTAGATAAGATATCCATTCCTGCTTTGTGCCAACTATTAGTCACCATTTCACAAATGATCATTGATTGCCCTGAAATTAGCACCTTTGATATTCACCCGTTACTTATCTCAGGAAATGAACTGACGATCATTGATGCCTCGATGGATATTGCCAGCTTTAACGGTAATATTCAGCAACGATTAGCGATACGCCCTTACCCTAAAGAATATGAACAACAGTGCCAGCTCAAAGACGGTAAACAAATATTGCTTCGTCCCATTCTGCCTGAAGATGAACCGGCTCATAAAACCTTTATCAGCCAAGTGTCTGAAGACGACTTATATAAACGTTTCTTCTCTGAAATCGGTGAATTAAACCATGAGGCATTAGCAAAGTTTACCCAAATAGATTACGACCGTGAAATAGCCTTTGTTGCTGTCGATAAGGAAATGATCATCGGAGTAGCACGTGCCTTATCAGATTCTGATAATAAAGAGGCTGAATTTGCGATTTTAGTCCGTTCAGACATGAAAGGAATCGGGTTAGGCGGTATTTTGATGACTAAGTTGATTGATTACGCCAAACAACGTGGATTATATACGCTAACAGGTATGACAATGCCAAGTAATCGCGGCATGATCACCTTAGCGCAAAAGATGGGGTTTGAGATTGATGTTCAATTGGCTGATGGCGTCGTTGATATGATCTTACGGCTAAAATAACCACCAATATAAAACAATACGCAGTGCACTATTGATGGTTGTTAATAGTGCATTTTAATGTTTTTACAGCGTTACATTTTGTCTCATCCGCTATAATTATCACTTATGACACATCTATAGCAATAATGAGGTGGTAACGTGAATAGGCATGATCTCACTTTTACTCAAACGACGGATACACTATCTTCACGTTTAATCTCTCTCGCTGTATCGCCTTTTGTTATGCTTCTATATGGCTTGCTGGCGCTAACAATGTCTCATTTAAGTCATGCAGGCACAGAACAACCTACAGGGGGACAATATGGATTAGCGTTAGATCCTGTTGCTACCGTGAATTTTGTTTTTATTACACCAACTAACCCACAACAGCAGCAAGCCAAAGATATTGTTCAACACTCTTCTATTCTGGCAACCATTAAACACCTCAGCCAAACCCGTTATATTTTTGCGCCGAGTGTAGACATTGTTTTTGGGAGTGCAAAAGGGCCTAATTATGACTCGACTCAACATCAAATTCAGATCCCTTATCAATATATCACTCAACTACTACAGCATATTCGTGATACCGACCTTTATCCGACTCAACAACAACGTTATCAGGCAACCACTGACGCGCTACTCGTTACGTTACTGCATGAAATAGGTCATGCGTTTATTCTTGACCGCGCTATTCCCGTATTAGGTAACACTGAGAATACCGTGGATAATTTTGTCACGATCCTCTTGCTTAATGATGTCGAACGCGGTGATGAAATTGCAATTAACTCAGGGCGATTCTTCAGTACTCGTGAACTTAGCCACTCTACATTGAGCGCTAACCCTTTTATTCAACAACATGGGCTAAACCAACAACGTTATCAGCATATTTTATGTTTAGTCTATGGCAGTAATCCTGCGCGTTATCAACGTTTATTCGATTCATTATCCTTAGCACAACGTCAGCAACAACAGCGTCAATGCAAAGCTACATTTTCAACAACGCACCAAAGCTGGCTTTATTATTTAGATAACAATAGTGAATATTAATTCAAAATAAAATATGTAACCCCGTATATTTTCTAACAACAAGCATATTTAATCATTTTTTAAATTTACTTTTATGACATTATTTTCATCGACAACACTGCACCATGATGAAATTAGTTATATGTTTAACTATGCAGCTGATAGTTAATATTCAAGCTTGCTGGTTATTTCTATTGGATCATCATTTTATAAATAGGTGAACTATCGCAGTGAAATCTTGCCCGCCAAATTCTGAGCCATCACAAGCAGGTTCTCAGTCGTCGCGGTTGCGTACACGCACCAAAGTTGGTTTGTCACTATTGGTGATCATACTGCTTATACCGATGCTTGGTTTTATCTGGCTCAATTTCAATGGCATCACAATGACCGCGTTTAAAGGACTTCATTATGATGAGGGTAATATACGTGCCAAGCTAATTTATTTACGGGTTTTTAATTACAATGTCACTTTACATGATCTCTCTTTGCAGCATCGTATAGATCCTAATAACCCTATCGATGAGGGGCACTATCAGCTTTTTGCTAAAAAATATGAGATTGAGCTTTCTCCTACTGCGACAGCACTATTAAAAAACCAAGGGATTTACCTACGTTATATTCACTTTTTTGATGCCACGTTTAAATTTGTTGATTTCTCATCTCCCCTCGCCATTAATGCCCACGCCCGTAAAGTAACAGCCTCTGCAGCGCACAGTGATGGTAAAGAGCCTGCCGCGACACAAATTTTAGAGCACGTTGATGTGACTATCAGCAGTAGCCCTCACCTGGTGATCTCTGGTCATTCAAATAAAGGACGGTTAAATCTGTTCATCCCGTATTATCAACCTTCTCCTCATTACCCATTACGATTCAGCGATAGTCAGTTCTCTATTGCTTGGCAAGAAGATCAAACCCCAGTTTCCGTTACAGTTGCATCACTCCATCCAGAATGGGAAACCCTTAATAACACCTTACCTGAACAAATTATCTCTCAATTATCATTAACATTTGATCTCAATCGTAGTTTGCCAACGATGAAGTTAATCGCTAAAACAGTAAAACTGGAGCAACCTAAATATCTTCCTGAATTTGTCAATCGTACTGATATCGACAGCAAAGGCTTTCATCTTGGGCAAACTATTGCGAACCTTGCACGTTTACCGCTGAATAAATTTAAAATAAAGTCATTTACTTATGGGGATTTATTAATTGATGCCAAAATTATTTTAGAAACTCCGCTAACATCAACATCATTACCAGTATCAAATTCACCCGCCGCGAATACCATAACTACTGTAATAAAAGCAGAGCAGCAGAAAATATCACCGCAGAAAACAGCAGCAGAAAAATCACAAAAGACACAACAACGTAAGCAGAAAGAGCAAGCACGAAAAAAAATGGCACAACAAGCAAAAGAGTTAAATATTACGGCTGAAAATAAAACTAAAGCCCATTTTATTGTGCGAGGAAAAGCCTTAGCCCCAGATCCATACCAACTTGATGTTAATATCTATCATTTGTCAAAAACAGATGCGCGTGTACATACCATTATGACCCGCAGTGATGGTAATAACCTTAACTGTGATGCCAAAATAATTTTCAAACAGCCGTTACCACAATATTTAAATTGCAATGCCAACTTTAAAAATACCAAAGAATTTACTGACCGCTTAGGGTTAGATGATGTACCTGATGCCCAAATAAATGGCCCCTTACGCTTTTATGCTAAACAAGTTGCTAATCGCTTATCAAAGCCACCTCAACCGATGGTGATTAATAATAAAATTGTTGATGCGCATTATCTTTTTGGTATTGAATTACCGTCATCGTTTACCATTGAACTTAATAAATACGCTTTTACTGCACCATTCTTACACGCTAAACAACAACATCCCCGTCGAAATAATGACTCAAAACATGTCGCTAAGATTCAAATGAACAGTGACGGCAAAATAAACTTCACGGCCAGTTATCAAAATAAGTTATTTCGCGTTGCGTTAAGTGATAAGAACGAGACCATTAATTTTAAAAATACCAAAACAAAGTTTGAATTAGATTTCTTTATTGATGATCTCAATTGCCTATATCCCAACTTACAATGCCATATTGACGCTAATATCAATGCCAGCATTAAGACCTTAGAGCCCATTATTAATAGTAAAATTGATAACGTTCTTTTTAGCTCCAAAGTAAAAGCGACATGGGCTAATAATTATTTGATCTCGCAACTCCAACAAACGCGCTTTCAAATACAGAAGCTAGAATTAGAAGGGATTCCAACGTTAGCAAACAGTAACAGTCAACATGTTGATTTCAGCTTAAATCAATTGATTGGTCTGTTTGAAAAGAAAGAAGATCGGCTCGAATTATTGCTGTATCAGCCTAAAAACACACAAGCACAATTAAACACTCAATTAAATGCGCGCTATCAAGCAACGAAAGAAGCGTCATCAGCAGACTATAAAGCGCAGTTGAATATTGATGTCAGCAAGTTCTTATTACGCTATGAGCTGTTATTTAATTCTACCTCTGAAGCAGAAGCAGAAACCGCTAACACAGCCACTGTAACAATACTGCCACCTAAAGCACTTCCACTCACACTCTCTAGTGATTTCAACCTTTCGATAGCTGCGGTTCAACGTAACCATAAACAATTACTGCCCGCCACCCATCTTCATGGTCATTTCCGTTTAGCAGATAATACCCTACAGCTTGAGACAATTTTAGCGAATAACCATAATGATATCTTAGCGCAAGTGGATGTTAATACTGATTTAAAAACCAATAAAACCAAGGTCAAATTACATCGTAAAACAATCACGTTTACTCGACAGAAAAGCTTAAAAAACCATTACTTCCCTGCGCTATCTTTACCGCTTGATCTTACGGGTGGCAGTATCACCACCAGCGCAACATTCACGATTAATGGTCATAATAAGTTAACTGGTACGACTAACATTACTAGCGACCAACTTTCTGGCAGTTACCGTGAGATTGATGTTACTCAGCTTAATAGCAGTCTTTATGCGACTTTCACGCCTAATGGTATCCGTACACTTCGTCCGATGGCTTTCTTTGCTCAACAACTAAAAGCTGGGATAACATTGACTAAGCCGAGCCTCATTATTGATGCGAACACACACACTAACCAATATATATTACATCGCGTGTCAGCCAATATCTTCGGTGGAAGTTTAACAACGCAGGGGATCCATATCACTGATTTACGCCACTCTCCCTTAATACCTATCACCGTTTTAGGGCTTGATATTAATCAGATAACAGATGTTATTGATCATGACGGCATAGAATTCACAGGGATCCTTGATGGCACTCTTCCTGTTACTATTATTAAAGGTAAGCCTGAGATCCAAGCCGCCATATTGCAATCTCGTCACCCCGGTGGCGTATTACGTTATCTTGATGGCTCAGTAATTGATGATAAAGTAAAAGCAGCGGGTCACCATAGTCCATTAATCGTCAGTGAAACCCTTAAAAATTATCATTACCGTACCTTAGCCATAAAATTTAACTATGCTAACAATGGGTTACTAACAGCACAGTCTCATTTCAAAGGCTATAATCCTGATTTTCAATATGGCCGCCCGATTAATATCAACTTAGTTGTTAAAGATAATATACTTGAATTAATGAAAACAATTAACATGATCAATGCTTCAAAAATCGAACAGGCAATCAGTACGCATTTTAATCGCCACTAACATTTAAAGGGATCATCATGAATAATATACAAAACATATTATCCCTCTCGAATATCTATCACATACAGATCATCATGATGGTATTTCTACTCAATGGATGTACACCTACGATACAGGTAGCAACATCTGATAAACCTATTGAAGTTAACCTTAACGTAAAAATTGAGCATGAGATTAGAATAAAGATCGATAAAGAAATAGAACCACTACTGGAGGATTTTGATGACCCTGCGATAGAAAAAAAGTAATGATCACACGTTAAATTATATTGAACCCTCATTTAAAAATATTTAACTAAAATAAATAGAATGATGTGCGTATAATTTGAGGCCTTATCCTCAAACCGACATCAACCATAAATGACTTTAAATCAAAAGATTAGAAACCTCAGGCCAACAGATATTGTCTTTATACTTGCCGCTATTATATGTTTAGCCCCTATTATTAGCTCACCGATTGCATTAATTCTTGGCTTTACTTTAGCCAGCTTTGGTTTAGTTCCTACTCAATTTAATCTTGCCGCTTTAACCAAAAAACTTTTGTCATACTCCATTATTGGTTTAGGGTTTGGAATTAATTTAAATGAAGCGATTGAAGCCAGTCGCCAAGGGCTTGGACTGATTATATCTTCGATTTTCTTTACCTTATTTTTAGGTTGGGTCGCAACCCACGTTTTAAAATTGGATAAGAAAACCGGTCATTTAATTGCAGCAGGTACAGCGATTTGTGGTGGTAGTGCCATTGCCGCAGTATCACCCGCTATAAATGCACGCGATGATCAAACATCCTTGGCTTTAGCTACTGTGTTTGTACTTAATGCGGTGGCTTTATTTCTTTTCCCTGCAATCGGTCATTTATTAGAAATGAGCCAACATGCCTTTGGTACTTGGGCGGCGATTGCGATTCATGATACATCATCCGTTGTTGGTGCTGCGGGATCATATGGCGATGAAGCATTAAAAACCGCCACCACCTTAAAGCTCGCCCGTGCGCTGTGGATTATTCCTGTCGCTTTCGGTAGCGCATTAATGTTTAAAGGCGATAGTAAGAAAATTGGCATACCGTACTTTATCGTTTTTTATTGCCTCGCTATTTTAGTTGCTCACTTCGTGCCACAATTTCATTCAACCTATATCCTTATCTTTGATGCCTCAAAACGTTTATTAGTGGTGTGCTTATTTTTAATTGGCTCTGGTATCACCGTGAGTAAATTACGTAATGCAGGACACAAGCCATTATTATTAGGGGTGGTACTTTGGTTAGCGATTGGTGCTGCTTCATTAACCTATATCGAGTTATTTCTTTAATAAACTAAGATTGAACTCATAACATGCTTTTAAGCCAGATATAGTGTCTGGCTTTTTTGTATCCCTACTGTCACAAATCTTTCATTGCTACAGTTATTAATCCTCTTTGGTATGGTTTCCTTGAAAAATTTAAGTATTTTCATCATTTAGTGCTATCAATATGTATAGTAGTTAGCAGTATTTTTGTTTTTTTAACACGGATGTAATCAATGAAAACTTCACAATTGAAACTGATGTCAGCTTTAATCTCGTCATTACTAGCGATGAATTGTCATGCAAAAGAACCAGCAGTGAGTGCAGACACTATTTATAGTGGCGGTAATATTATTACCATGAATGATGCTCAGCCGTCAGTTCAAGCCATTGCAATTAAAGATGGCAAAATCATTGGTGTCGGTAATACTGCTAAAATTAACGCAACATTTAAATCAAAAAATACCGCGCTCATCGACTTGAACGGAAAAAGCTTATTACCCGGTTTTATTGATGCACACAGCCATTATTTCAACTCATTGCAAGTTGCTAACCAAGCTCAAGTTTATGCGCCACCATCAGGTACGGGTAAAGATGTTGACAGCATTCTTGCGGCTATTAAGCAATATGCTGACACAAATAAGATCCCTAAAGGTGAATTGATTATTGCTTACGGTTACGATGATACCGTCATGCCAAATGGTCGCTTACTTAACCGTGATGATATTGATAAGATTTTCCCTGATAACCCGGTTCGTATCGATCATGTCTCTATGCACGGTACGGTACTGAACAGCCTTGCTTTAAAAAAATACGGTTACAATGATAAAACTGTTACCCCAGCTGGTGGCGTTATCGTTCGAAAAGAAGGTACCAACGAACCTTTTGGTTTGATCATGGAAACTGCTTATCTGCCCGTTCTTGCCCAAGCAGAAGTGATGTCACCTGAACAAGAAATTGCAGCAACGAAAGCTGGACAACTATTATATGCTCAAAATGGGATTACAACTGCCCATGAAGGCGCAACCCATTTAAATCAGTTTGAAACTATTCAGCGGGCATCTGATGCCAATGCAAATATTATTGATGTTATCGTTTATCCTTTTATTACCGATGTTGATGCTATTTTAGCGAAATACCCAATAGATCAATGGGGAAAATACAATAATCGTTTTAAAGTCGGTGGGATTAAAGTCACTATTGATGGTTCACCTCAAGGTCGTACAGCCCGATTCACAACCCCATATTTAACGGGCGGACCAGCAGGAGAAAAACAGTGGATAGGTGAATTAACCTTCCCCCAAGACACAATAAATAAAATGGTAAAAAAAGTTTATGACTTAAATGTTCCTTTAAATTTACATGCAAATGGCGATGGTGCGATTGATGCATTTTTTGATGCTCATAAGTCGGCAGCTAAAGGCGATCTAAACAAAGATCGTGACATTACAATGATCCATGCGCAATTTGCACGTAAAGATCAGTTGAGTAAATTTATAGAATATAAGATCCGTCCTTCTTTCTATACCTTACATACCTATTATTTTGCAGACGCACACCTTAAAAACCGCGGTAAAAAGCAAACTGATTATATTAGCCCAATGCGTGACGCGATAGATATAGGTATTCGTCCAACCAACCATACTGACTTTGTGGTAGCGCCATTAGACCAAATGATGATGCTTTCATCGGCAGTTAATCGATTATCACGCAATAATGAAGTCATTGGTGAAGCGCAACAAATTACGCCACTTGAAGGCCTAAAGACCATGACACTTTGGGCAGCAGAGCAATATAACGAAGAAATGAACAAAGGCTCGCTTGAAGTAGGAAAACTGGCAGATCTGGTTATCCTCGACAACAATCCTTTAACCGTTGAACCCACAAAAATTAAAGATATAAAGATTGTCGAAACAATAAAAGAAGGTAACACCATTTACTCTGCGAAATAATTTATATTGTCTATCACAGCATTAGCGTTCAACTATCAACGCTAATGCTGATTTTTTTATCATAAAGACTATCGCTCACCATGACGATAGTCTTTATGGTTGGTGTATTTATAGTTGGTTATAATTGGTTATAGTGTAGAAAACACAAGCAAAAAAAAGCCCCCAACCTTCGATGTACATTCAGAAGGTATAGAGGCTTTTATATAATAAAATAATCGTGTTACGTGTTATTTAAACCAGGCTTATAAAACAAAGCTAGCAAAAATAAAACCAAAGATAATACTAAATACCATGCTTAATAAACCAGGAATCATAAAGCTGTGGTTAAAGATGTAACTACCAATTTTTGTGGTTCCTGTACGGTCGAAATCAATTGAAGCAATGATTGGACCATAGTTAGGAATAAAGAAGTAACCGTTAACCGCAACGAACGTTGCAATAATCACTTCAGGTGGTAGACCTAATGTAATACCAACCGGCACAAGCACTGCTGTTGTTGCACCTTGGCTATTAACCATTACTGATAACGCAAACAGAGCAAAAGCAAATGTCCATGGCGCAACTTCAACTAAGCCTGACACCGCATCTTTAACCATTTCACTGTGACCAGCAATAAAGGTATCACCTAACCATGCAATACCAAAGATAGCCACAATTGCACGCATACCTGCATGGAATACTGAACCTTGAGTGATCGTATTACCATCCGGCTTACAGATCAAAATAATCAAAGCAGCAACAGCTAACATAACGATCTCAATCGTATGTGCCATTCCCATAGCAGAACCATTGAAGTTAGGGCGTAACGCGGGGAACGCACCCATGATAACAACAGCTAATGCACCAAATAAAAATAAGCCAACTGCTTTCTTTGCTCCCGGCTTAATAACGATTTCTTCTACTTTTACTTCTTGTTCCATTTCTTTACGGAAAGCAGGATCTTGCATACGACGTTGATATTCAGGATCGTCTTTTAGATCTTTACCCATTTTATTAACGACAACACACGCTAAGGCTAAACCACAGAAAGTACCTGGAATAGTAACCATTAACACGTCAGCTAATGTAATACCTTGTGGTTCTAAGAAAGCAACTAATGCCACAACCGCAGCAGCAATAGGACTTGCAACAATCGCGAACTGTGAAGCAATAACGGCCATACCTAATGGACGCTCAGGACGAATACCGCTACGACGACTTACTTCTGCAATAACAGGTAGCACTGAATAAGCAACATGGCCTGTACCCGCTAAGAAGGTAAACATATAAGTAACTAACGGCGCAATAAAGGTAATATGACGAGGATTTTTACGCAGAATATTTGACGCAATTTTAATTAGATATTCAAGACCACCTGCCGCTTGCATTGCTGCTGCTGCTGCAACAACTGCCATGATCATTAACATTACATCAATCGGTGGGCTAGTCGGTTGCAAACCAAAAACAAAACTTAGAATAGCAAGACCAATACCACCCATAACACCCAAACCAATACCGCCGATTCGAGCACCCACCAAGATACACACAAGTACAATCAAAAATTCTACAATAAACACATCAATACTCCCTAATAACAGCGCTTACATTACTGAATCATATCCAGTAAAAATTCGTGCTGATAATAAAGTTTATGTAGAAGCAATAATTAGCACTTAATCACACTTTATTAAAATTTATATCAATAAAAATATTAATATAAACAATTGACTATTATTATGTTACGTTTAGTTTTGTTTATTGTGCTGACTTTGTTTTAACTTTGTATGTTTATTCCTTAACGGATAATCTTATCCATTATAAGAATAAATAAATTCTTAAGGTTCAATTTCCATTTTTACCGAAGGTTTTAATTCTTCATGAGAGATATTCTTTAGTTGCTGTCCCTTCATTTTTAGCCATAAAACGCCCACTAAAATAACAAATGCACTTAAGTCACATAATGCACTAGTCAGCCCTGTTGTGACCAATGACACTGCAACTAATAATATTGCAATAACTGCAGCTACTATCTGTCGTTGACGATCATTCACTTTCAGTAACCACGCTTTCATAAGCATTCCTTTTTAAATACAGTTGTTAGTAATATGTTAACCAATCATCTGTATTTTAAAAAATACCATTTACCTCTATGAAAGAGTAAAAATGCATATAACGGCATTATCTCGTTAATTGTTCAAGGCAATATAACTTGATTCTCATTTAACATAGTTGACCTGAGCAAAAAACATACATCTGATCATTAAAGCGTAATTATCATGTCAATATTCTGCCGTTTTTAGCTACAATACACTCCAAGTATAAAGACATTTGTTAATAGTGATATTCAGGCCATAAAACTTATTGATACTGATACCACATTGATTAACAAATCATTAAATATTCTTCGGAGAAAACAATGACATCTCGTACGCTAAAGGCAGCAGTTGTCTTAGGTTTATTTGCATTATCTGGTTGTGCATCATCTAGCAGTCCTTGTGATACAGGTTACCTATTACCATCAAAACTTGATAATGAAAACCTTCAATGTCAGCAAGAGCCTGTAGCAACTGTTACACCAGACACAACAGTAACCAGCGAACCTGTTATTGATAGTGACTACATCGATAATAACGATGCTCATCTTGCTGATGAAGAATCAATGACGAACGACCAAGCATTTGGTGATATCAATCCTTCACACTTTACCGTTCAGATTTTGGCTCTCAGTGAAGAACGTAACCTACGTGGTTATCTTCAACCTATCACTGGCAATCAACCAATTTGGGTTAACTGGAAACATGCATTAGGCCGTAACTGGTATGCGGTTACTTACGGTAATTTCGCAACCCGTGAAGAAGCAAAGCAAGCAATTCAAACATTACCAGCAACGGTTCAAGCCCAAGGTCCATTTGTATTAAGCTTTGCTGCAGTTAAAGCGGATAAAGAAGGCCAAGTGTACCAATTGCGTTAATCGCATTTCAGCACTGGATATAATGGCTGAATATAGCTAAAAAAAACCAGACACATAAGTCTGGTTTTTTATTTCCTTGTTATCGCTATAACAAGAAAATCGATGATCTGTTAACGATTATTTATTCGTCGTCTTTAACGATGTCAGTATTACGCTTTTTCTTAGGGATAAAGACATCATTACCCACTGCTTGGTTTTCGTAAAAACGCT
>SAMEA5043655__coassemble_144_pt1 | contig 15731 bp, 13 predicted proteins | sample SAMEA5043655__metabat2_low_PE_001 | metagenome-assembled genome bin SAMEA5043655 (sample SAMEA5043655) | Gadus morhua
AATAGCGCTGAGATAACAGAGCCGACACCTGAGGCTGTGTCAGAAGTCGTACCTGTAGCTGAAACGCCTACAGTAGAAGACGACACTTCGCAAACAATCGATGACAGCTACAAAACAGTAGACATGCATGGTTATAGCCTTCAGATAACGGCATCAAGAGATGAGCAATCATTAGTCACGTTGTTATCGACATTAGAGAGCCAACAACCGGCGTGGGTCAATAAAAAAATGCTTAATGGTAGTCAAGCTTACACATTATTAGTGGGTCATTATGCTGATTACGATCAAGCCAAATCAGCGTTAGCGTTATTGCCTCAAGCTGTGCAACAAAACGGTGCATTTGTACGTAACTTCTATGATATTGAGCATACAGGCTCACCACAATTGAAGCAGTTACAATAATTCAGTAGCTGGCAGCATATAAGCGGTGATTAAATCACCATCTACAGCATAAACTTCGCCTGATTTGAAAATAAATCACGATATGATGAGGTTGAGGGTACATTCACATTACTTTTTTGATTACTATATTCAGCAGTGAATGCCTTGCTATTTTGGCCTTGGTAGTCTCCAAGGTCTTTGTGAACCGCATTGTATTGTGATTGGTATAATTAAGGAACAATAATGAGTTCTATCCATGTTTTATTATTATGCGGTGGCGGTAGCGCTGAGCATGAAGTTTCTCTTGTGTCAGCAAATTTTATTGAACAGCAATTAAAAGCGATTGATGGCGTTAGCTATACACGTGTAGAAATGACTAAAAATGAAGGTTGGTTAAATGCAAACCAACATTCTTGTGAATTGAACTTAGATAAAACATTATCTGCTGTCGGTGAGCAATCTATCACGATTGATTACGTGATCCCTTGTGTGCATGGTTTTCCTGGTGAAACTGGCGATTTGCAATCATTGTTTGATTTAGCGGGTTTGCCTTATTTGGGCTGTGGTGCTGAAGCGAGCACAAATTGTTTTAACAAAATCACCACCAAGTTATGGTTTGATGCATTAAATATCCCAAATACGCCGTATGTTTTCCTGAGTGAGAACAATGAAGAAGCTCACCAACAAGCCCAAACAGCATTAAACCAATGGGGTAAGGTGTTCGTTAAAGCAGCATGCCAAGGTTCTTCTGTAGGCTGTTACAGTGTGGTCGATACAGAGCAATTACGTGTTGCTGTTAACAATGCGTTTGGTTATTCAAACCAAGTGTTAATTGAAAAAACCATTAAGCCGCGTGAGCTTGAAGTTGCTGCTTATCAATTTGGTGATCAACTTATTATTACCAAACCCGGTGAAGTATCGTGTCCTGATGATAAGTTTTATAGCTACGAAGAAAAATACAGCACTGATAGTTTATCAACAACTCAAGTTGAAGCCCGTAATTTAACGCCAGAGCAAGTTGAAGCAATTCAACATTATGCACGTAAAGCGTTTGAACAAATGAAGCTTAAAGACTTATCTCGAATTGATTTCTTCTTGAGTGAAGATAACGAGATCTTATTAAATGAGATCAATACCTTCCCTGGAATGACGCCAATTTCAATGTTCCCTAAAATGTTAGAGAACTACGGCCATAGTTTTACTGACTTTATTGAACTTGCGATTAAAAACGCAGTGAAATAAACCTGATTAAGACAGTTATTATAAAGCCAACCGTTATAGGTTGGCTTTTTTAGATCTCTTCTTTTTATATCAATCCCAATCAGTTTCTGACTTAATTCAATGTCCTCTTTCGTCATTTCCTACCGTGAATACCCGCGAGGGCAATAGGGAGTCTAATGCTTTTGAAAGATGACCACTTAATTAATGGAATTGATATTATTTATTGTTGCTATTTTTTTCAGCGAATTTCTTTAATGTGTTATCACGTTTAGCGCGTTGACCAACATATTGTGCAGGCATAGCAGGGCTGCGCCAGCGACCTTGATGTTGGATTTGGTGAATAGAAAGCCCAGCATCGGCTAAATCTTGGCTAGCACCTACTCGTGGGGATTGTCCTGAAAAAATCACATCGGTTGGGAGTTCAAGTTCTTGGCTTGCGCGTCTGAAAATACGGTAGATAGAAGAGTGATCGAGAGGGTTATCACCGATATTGTTATGTCTATCTATACGGCGAAAAACAAACCCGCTATCGATCATCGCTAAGGTTAACCATCGATTTACCGCATCAGAAGCGACATCACTTAATGCGATTAAATTATCATTGACCGAAAGGGTAATTAACCCATCTGCTGTGACTTCAACATCATTGATCGTTAATGCTGTTACTTCAGAACGTTTTAGCATTGCTTCAAAGGTCATCGCCCAAATCGCCATGTCACGTACATCTTTTGCTTTGGTTGAGCGCATAAATGAATCGAGTAGTTCATGTAAGTGGTTATCACGAAAGCCATAAGCATTGGTGTAATCATCATGTTTATCAATACGTTGCTTATGCATAGCAAGTTTTATTTCATTGCTTAAACAGGGATTAGGTAGAGCATGACAGCGATGAACCAAACCAATAGTGACAATGTAACGTTTAAGGCTGGCTAGTTTACGTGTCAGGGCCATTTTTTCAATATAGCGATGCACGATTTCCGCGGAGGCGGGTAACGGGGAGCTATTATGCTGAGCACAAAAAAGTAAAAAACTATTCCAGTCATTTTTAAAGGCGACCAGTGTGTTTTTAGCATACTGTTGGTGAGTTAATCGTTGCCAAATAGTAATGTTTTCAGCAACCGATGAAAAATCAGCAATGCTTGCGCCACAAATCGTTTCGTTCTCAATAACAGGGATTTTCTTTGCCATCACAACACCTAATGCACTATAACTTTATATTGTTGAATACTAGCAACGATCATCAAAAAACGAAAGAATAATTACAAAAAACTAGCTTAGCTGTGTAAGTGTTATTATTATGTAGTCAGTTAAGGTAATGATTATTAAAGAATGTAACGCTTTAATAGGGAAGGGAATAGACAATGAAAAAACGCCTTTTTCACCGTGGTTATATCATTGAAAATAGCACTGGATTAAAGTCTGACTGGAAGACTGTCATTAATGGACGATCTATTCAAGGGATGCTAACCAATATTAAAAAAAGTGTGGATTGGTGGTGTGATACTAAAGCTTTTATGCCACCAGAAAGGTTTAATGCCATACAACAAGCTGATGCAATACCATCACTTTTAACAACTGAACATTATCGCGGTATTGTACTTAAAAAAGATAGTGGTAAAGGTAATGAATGGTATGCCATTGTAAGAGGTCAATTGCTTAAAGGTGATGTGATTTCGATTAAAAAGTACCTAGATAAAATTAGTATAAATTAAAAAGTAGTGCCTATGTGTTACAGGCACTACCTCCAATAATTAATTGATGGTGTTATTAATCATCATTATCTTTTTTGGACACATCAACGAGATATTTACCATCAAGCCAGTTACGACCGATTAGCAATTTATATTCTAATTTTTTACGATCGCGGAGATTAACTGGAATAGCATGACTTTTACCGTTCCAAATCAAATCCATGACTACAGCATAGCGGCGTTCAACACCCTGAGCGTTACGTATCTTACTGATTTTAATTATTTTACCAGTATGTGTTTCTTCTTTTCCTTCAGCGTTTGCTGTCGTGAAACGAATCATTTTACCTAGATTTTCATGCCAGCTTTGTTTGCTATTTGCTGGTTTATTATTGCCGTCAATGACATGTAAATCATAAGCATTAATAGACGTTGTGTTAGCTCCCGTATCGATACGTGCTTTAAAATCCATATTAAGATCTTTAATATGAATAGTCTCAATAGGACCAACAATGTATTTCCCACTACATTCGTTAGCCGCATAGCTCATTGTTGATACTGTTGCTGCGACAATAAACATGGCAGAAATAAAAACTCTTTTCACATAAACTCCTGATATTATTAAACCTTCAATGTAGATAATAGACTTAGTAATTATCTTTATGTTCAATTTTATGTAAAAACTATAAAAAAAGGATATTTAATGCATAAAAAGTTGTTTTTCAATGGACTGAAAACAGTTTTGGGTTTGATTAAATTGAATAGTGTTAAAACCTAGCCCTGATGCAATTTGGATATTTTCGTAATTATCATCAATAAAAAGGCTTTCTTGTGGGGTTAATTGATAACGCTCACACAGACGTAAGAAAATTTCTTGTTCTGGTTTCATCACCAATTCTTTACCTGAGACTAAACCACCATCAAAAAATGAAATAAAATGATGTTTTTCATAAAGCGTATCAAAAAAAGCACTACACATATTCGTCAGATAATAAAGAGAATAGGGCTGTTGAGTTAATTGATAAAATAAAGCTTCAGTTTGTTGTATTTTTGTCAGGCTGTGCTGAATATGATTGATAAACTCTTCTATGCGCAGGGAAGGGATTTGTGTACGCGCAGAAAATTTAGGGATCACTTCGGCAAGTAGCATCGTTCCACGATCAAGGGACAACCAATCAGAATGTTGAAGGACATCATGCAGTAAGATATCGCGTTCAGGTTGTGACACCGTAAAACTATTCACAATTTGAAGTGGATTCCACTCAAATAGGACTGCACCAAAATCAAAAATCACATTACGAATCATAAGATGTTCCGTTAGAGTACCATTTATTGATAGTATTGGTTCATGAGTATTTCGCAAGATTGATGTGCTAACTTCTAGTGCTATTCACACAATCAAGCAACCAAATGAGATAGATTGCACAATGAGTGATAATAATCGTTTAGTTTTCTCAACTGAGACTGGTCGAATCAAAGAAGAAAAAGTACAACCAGTACGCCCACAAGGTGATGGTATTGTTCGTATTCAGCGTGAAACCAAAGGTCGTAAAGGCAAAGGTGTGTGTATTGTTTCGGGTCTTGATGTAGAAGATACCCAATTAAAACTGATTGCCGCTGAGTTAAAAAAAGTGTGTGGCTGTGGTGGTTCAGTAAAAGATGGAAAAATTGAAATTCAAGGTGATAAGCGCGATGTAATCAAAGCGCACCTTGAAAAGAAAGGCCATACAGTCAAATTAGCTGGCGGTTGATTGCTAAAACAGAATCTTAGTGATTCATTATCATAGAACAGTATAATCAGGCAGTAACGTTAAAGTTACTGCCTGATTTTTATAATTTTATTCTGGGCAACGTTCCTCGATCATTGCTTGAATATGTGTACCATAGAAGGTTCCATCACCAACCCAATTCGCAGGGTCGGCACTACTTGGCATCGTTTGATTCGCTGCATTTTTCAATAGCACATTGCAATAATTGAATGACAGTTCACCAATTTCATGGCAACCCGCACAAGCACCATCCCCACGTTCCGCATAAGCAGGAGGGTTTGTCCATCCCTGAGAAGAAACTGGCTGATAGCGTACATTGGGATCTATATCGTGATCTGCCGAGATATCAATAGCTGTACCTGGATGAATTAAGAAAACATTTTTACCTCTATGGCAATCAGTACAGTCTTCTGCAAGTGTATTACCATTCTGAATATCAGTAAGATTAAAGGCTAAATCATCACCGCCCGTTATTCTTGTTCCTGTTTCATTACTTATGTTATCCCAAAAACAGGCTTTACCGGTGGTTTTACTTTGACAAATAATACCAAGAAATTGGATATATTCAGCACCTGTTGTGTCGTTGACGACCCAACGAGGTAACGCCATACAAGCACCAGGTACAGTGGGATTTTTATAGGCATAAACTTCAGTTCTATCACTGTCTAAAAAATCTATTGTGGCGGTTCCTTGGTGAATCCATAGATCTGATCCCCAAGCGGGTGGAATAGGCACATTATTTTCACGGCACGTTTTAATATAATCATCAGTTTCTAGTGGAGGAATTAACACTAAATGGTCAAGTAACGATCGTTGTTTAAGTAAATCAAGGATCCATTGGTAATCAGTTAAGCGAGGAATAGGGAATAGGCGATGTGTATGATGACGAAATAAACGAAAAGAGGGGAAATATTTATCTTTTAGTTGTGGTTTTAGATTACTGATCATGCCATCTAGCAATACATTTTGGAAAAGCACTTTTTCAACATCAGAGGATTGTTTTACATCGAGAAAATCTGATTTTAGCTCTTTGAACTGTGCTTGTTGTTCCTCACTTAAATTGGTGTTTAGTTCCTTTATTAATGCATCTTGCATTAACAGAACCTGATCTTTGTCTATTTTTAGTTCCTTGCCACCAGCATCATAAAGTGATTCATAGTAACCGTTTGAAATATCGTTAATTTTCAATTTTAGATCTGGTTGAGGTTCGGGGAGTTGTTCTGATTGAGGTTGTTCAGATATTTCTTTGGGGTCATCGGCGCTATCACCACCACACCCTAGAAATAACACTGAAGATACTACAATCATGAGATAGTTTATTTTCATTATTTGACTCTGGTGACTTAACAATCGTAGTCAAATTATAGTTATCTCATATTTTATCGTTTTTCATCTGTGAGAATGAGTACTATTTAGCTATTATTAAGTAGTAATGAAAAACGGATAGGGAATAGCCTATCCGTATGTTTATAAATAAGATAATACATTAATACGTTGACCTTATTTATCTCCAACTCACATGCTCATTATGATGTGATAAAAAACGCGATGGTATATTCAAGACTAAAGTCTGTCAGCAAAAAATTAAGCAGCACGAGCATTAACTGGAAGATCTGTACCAATTTTAGTTAACGCTATTTGCCATAAGCTAATATCCCGACAGCGGAATGCACCGGCACAGCTTAATAAGTAGAAACGCCACATTCTATAGAACGTAGCATCATAATTTTTATATATTTTGAACCAGTTCTTTTCAAATTTTTCACACCATGCCATCAGTGTTAAATCATAATCAGGACCAAAGTTATGTACATCTTCAATATTAAATTGATTCTCAACTGAGCTACTTAATTGTGAGAGTGATGGAATAACACCATTTGGGAAAATATATTTATTAATCCATGGATCAGTACCATTTTTAGACGTTGGGCTACCGATAGTATGCAGTAAAAACACACCTTCATCCGTTAAAAAGCTGTTAGCACATTTGAAATATTCATCATAATTAGATGGGCCTACATGCTCAATCATACCTATTGATACTACACGGTCATAAGGTTGTTCTGGCGTAAATTCACGATAGTCTTGCAAAATGATTTTAACGGGAAGTTTCTTTTTATTTGCAATCTCTTGGCCTAATGCCATTTGCTCTTTTGATAGCGTTAAACCGTCACAGATTACACCATATTTAGCCGCTGCATAGTTCATAAAACTTGCCCAACCACAGCCGATATCAAGTAAACGCATGCCTGGTTGTAAATTTAATTTACGACAGATTAGATCCATTTTATGTTCTTGAGCTTGATCCAGTGTTTTTGCATCTTTCCAATATGCACAGGTATATGCCATTCGTTCATCAAGCATATTTACAAATAAATCGTTACCGATATCGTAGTGGAAAGGTACATCTTCTTTTACACGGTTTACTGCTTGATGGTTAATTAAGCTTTTTAGTTTAGTTACACCATAATTAGCTGCAAACTTAACTTTATCAATCCCTGATAGTTTATCTTCTATATTACTACGTAGTAATTTACTAATTAGGATATCAATACGTTCACAATCCCACAAACGTGTCATATAACCTTCGCCAAAAGCGATAGTGCCATCTAATAGAATGTTATCAAAAAGTTTGTCATCATTAACAATAATATCCCATGGACGAGTACCATTAATCTCAATATCAGCTTGATTTAATAGGTCACGAAATAATTCTTTATTTTTAGGCATAATATACTCGATTATTTTTCTGGAGAACTAGTAGAATGAAATTTATACCTACTAAATTAATAATGAAATACAACAATTAGATGTAGTATATAAAAGTAATATATCAATCATGTTTTTCACTATATTTGAATACTAATAAATTTAGTCTGTTAAATATATTTCATTCTTCTTAATTACTTATTTAGTTATTCTTAATGGTGGCAATAAATTACATCTCCTCATTATGTTAATAACCTTTTAAATGTTTATTTAAGTACTTCCTTTTCTTGGTAAATATTATATCGCTACATCAGTTAGCTTAATTTAGATTATTTGACAAAAAACACTTTAAAACGGACATTTTTAATGTGCACTCGAAAAACGAACATATTTTAGTAAAAAGTAACTATCTCAACAGCATGGTATTCGCACATAGAATTTACAGAAAGGGGATTTGGTTATATGAGATTGCATTGAGTTTTGAATAAGTCTCATTAGTCGATATTAAAATATAACGACTACTATTAAAGGAATTGCGCCTGATTAAGGAAGACTGTATGTCCGATGTAAATGTATTTAAGCAACCTAAACCGTTTTATCTCATATTCTCGATAGAGTTTTGGGAACGGTTTGGCTTCTATGGTATGCAGGCGATTCTCACTGTATACCTTGTTAACATTCTCGGTATGTCTGAATCAGAGTCGTTTACATTATTTGGTGCTTTTTCAGCATTGATTTTTGGTTCAGTGGCAATTGGTGGTTGGGTTGGGGATAAAATACTTGGTACTAAGCGTACTATTACGCTTGGCGCATTCATTTTAACGATTGGTTATTCGTTATTAGGGATCTCAGCGGCAGGTGAGTTTGGAGGCAAAGAGCTGCTTTATATAGCAATGGGATTTATTACCATGGGTAATGGCTTATTTAAAGCTAACCCTTCAAGTTTACTTGCTAAAGTCTATGAAGAAAATGATCCTCGCCTTGATGGTGCATTTACCATGTATTATATGGCGATCAATCTAGGATCATTCTTTTCAATGCTATTAAGCCCTTGGATAGCAGAGAAAATGGGGTATGGGATGGCTTTTGGTGTGAGTGCAATTGGCTTATTAATCACCATGGTTAACTTTATGATAATGGGGCGTATCGTTAAGAACGTTGGCTCTAAACCCGACATGGTGCCAGTGAATAAACTTTACTATGCGACGGTTGTGGTTATAACCATTCTATTGAGTTTCCTAAGTGCGGTGTTATTGCAACATCTATTTTATGCGCATGCGATTTTAGTGGTGGTTGGCATTATCATTGTGTTTGTATATTTCAAAGAGGCGTTTAAATCTAAAGGACTTGAAAGGGCAAAGATGTTTGTTGCTTTTGTCTTAATGTTACAGGGCGTGGTGTTCTTTGCATTATATTTTCAAATGCCAACTTCGCTTAACTTCTTTGCCATTCATAATGTCAGTCATGATTTATTTGGCTTTAAAGTTGAACCCGAGCAATTTCAAGCGTTAAACCCATTTTGGATCATGGTTGCCAGTCCATTATTGGCCATTCTTTATAATAAACTTGGTGAACGATTTGCGATGCCATTTAAGTTTGCGTTTGGGATGGTGCTATGTAGCCTCGCGTTTTTGATCTTAAAGTACTCAACGAGCTTTGCTAATACCCAAGGGATCATCAATTCAAATTGGTTAGTGGTGAGTTATCTATTGCAGTCAGTGGGAGAGTTATTAGTTTCAGGCTTAGGGCTGGCGATGATTGCACAGTTAGTACCACAGCGAATGATGGGTTTTGCAATGGGAATGTGGTTTTTAACCTCGGCAACAGCCGCTATTTTAGCAGGTTGGATTGCAAGTTTAACGGCGGCACCGAAAGGGGTTGTTGATGCTAATCAAACGCTTGTTCTCTATGCAGAAGTCTTTGGTGATATAGGGTATGTGACTGCGGCTATTGCTGTGTTTACTTTACTTATTGCACCTAAACTTACTCGTATTATTCAAGGCAAAGAGTAACGCGATATCAATAACGTCACTGCAATTAATAACGACAATCATGGTAAGTGATTGCCGTTATTCTTTTACTACTTACTAGTTACTACTTATCACTAGCTGCTAATACATCGATAAAGGCATCAATATCTTCTGCTTTAGTTGCAAAATTGGTGACCAAACGTGCGACACCATCACCCCAGCGATTGGCTAAGAACTCAAACCCATGCTCATGCAAGGTTGCTATTGTGATCGGTGACATTTTACAAAACACAATATTGGTTTTTGATGGGTGAAGTAGTTCAACACCATCAATACTTACAATACCATTGCGTAACTTTGTAGCCATCGCATTCGCGTGTTGTGCATTATTCAGCCACAAATCATTACTGATATAAGCATCTATTTGTGTGGACAGAAAACGCATTTTAGACATTAAGTGACCCGCACGTTTACGGCGGTATTCAATCTCATTCTTTAAGCTAGTATCAAATAAGACAATCACTTCAACACCAAAAGCACCATTTTTAGTGGCACCAAAGGAAAGGGCATCAACACCTGCTTTCCACGTCATTTCTGCCGGCGTACAACCAAGAGCATCAACCGCATTAGCAAAGCGTGCGCCATCCATGTGATATTTTAAGTTATGGCTTTTACACACATCACCAATTGCGCGCAGTTCATCGAGAGTATAAACGCTGCCTGTCTCAGTTGCTTGCGTCACGCTAACAACAGCAGGTTGCACTGTGTGAACATCACCAATTTTTAATGTGGCGCGTTGGATTAATTTTTCGGGATCGATCTTACAATCATCGCCATCAATCGTTAGTAGCTTAACCCCGTTACTGAAAAATTCCGGCGCACCACATTCATCATTATTAATATGGCTATTTGGATGACAAAGTACCGCCCCCCAAGCAGGAGACATTGCAGCTAAACATAAGCTATTAGCAGCAGTACCTGTTGGAACCAAAACCACTGCGACATCGGTTTCAAACAATGCACTCATTTTACGATCAAGTTCTAATGATAATTCATCGTTACCGTATGGTGTTGCATCGCCAGCGCTAAATTCAATTAAATGCTGCAATATTTGCGGCGAAACACCCGCAATGTTGTCACTGGTTAAACCAATGGTTTTCTTTGTAGCTAAAGGCGAATTTGTCATTGTTATCTCCATACAGATTGAATTATCAATATACCCAATTTAATGCTGAAGATACGGTTTTTTATTGTAACGGGAGGTGTAATTCTAAGGTTATTGCAGTCAAAATTACTTGTTTGATCCAAGCTTAAGATTAAATGGTAATGAGATATATAAAAAGGCATGTTTTTTGATGAAAATACGCCCATACAATTATTCAGAGTAACAACAATGAAAAGGATCGCTGCATTAGATAGCATTCGAGGTTTATTACTATTATTAATGACAATTAACCACTTAATATGGATAAGCGGTGGGTACTCAGTCATTCAAACAGTGACTTTACAGCCTTTAGGGCAATTTGGTGCCGCTGAGTGTTTTGTCTTTATTTCAGGTTTACTTGCAGGGGTTATATACAGTCGAGAATCATTAACCAATACTCAGACTATCACCAAAGCATGGCATCGAGCATTCAGTATCTACCGTTATCATATTGCGTGTTTATTGATTATTTTTGGGTGGGTTTTTATTGCGTCACACTTGTTACCGTCTGCGGTGCCAATACTTCAGCAGAGTGCGAATAATGTCTTAGCTGCACCGATTAAAACATTCATAGCAAGCGCTGCTCTGGTTAACCAGCCGAACTATTTTGATATTCTTCCTCTTTATATCATCTTCATTACCCTTATTAGTCGTCGCATACCGCAAAGGGCTAGGGTGGTTGGTGATTAGTATCAGTATTGGTGCGTGGGTTTTTAGTCATGCCATTAACACAGCCACATTGATCCCGTTATTTAGATTCATATTTTCAGATTCTACGATCCAATTTGGCTATTTTAATCTCTTTGCTTGGCAGTTGTTGTTTGTAAGCGGATCTGCACTTGGCTATATGCTACAAAATAAAACATTACGCTGGCGTCATCCTGCATTGACGATTATAGCTACCATCATTGCTATAGGGCTCTTTGCCGCGCACAACGGTGCATTCTCTAGTTTTGGCATTCATCGTTGGGTATTGTCTACGTATGCTGATAAACCAGAACTAGGTTGGTTACGCACCTTAAATATCACCGTTTGGGTTTATCTAATTGCAGTGATCATTCAACGCTATCCGAACGCGCTCCATATTAAGGCATTAAGTTATATTGGCCGTCATTCATTAAGGGTGTTCAGTTGGCAAGTTGTTATTGTCTATTTAAGCGCGCCGCTACTACATAATCTTCGTTTAGAGCCTTATTACATACTGCTCATCATCGCTATTGCTGCGACATTATGGTTAGCGGCATTACTGTCGGAAAAACTAAATACGCATACGGTAAGCCGATTACATTGGATCAGTGGTTTTAGTGTAATGTTGAGTTTTATCATGCTTGGTAATATTGTCAGCGCAGAAGGTGTTTCCCCGCTAACGATAAAAGTTACCAATATTAATGATCCCAAAACGTCAGTATTAGTGTTGGTTTACGATGAAAAAGATGATTTAACCCAATATCCCTCGGTACATTTAAATGCCTATTCGCCACAAAAATTAGCACAAGGAGTCACAATAGCTGCATTACCCTTAGGGAATTATGCTGTACTTGTATTTCAAGATAACGACGGTGATTATAATTTAACAATAGGTAACAATGGCATGCCTATCGAACGTTTTGGCTATTCAAATAACCCGCCATTACATACACCAGTATCAATGGAGCAAGCGAAATTTGCTCATAAAGGGCCACAAACCCAAACCATTAATTTCTAAGATGGTTTAAAAAAAGCACTCAGTTAAACAAAACTGAGTGCTGTTATTTGCTTCAGAATTGATCAAAAGGGCGTTTACAATCGATAGTCACGGCTTTGATTATTTAAGCTCAACCTCACATTTATAAAATCTATACTCTCTTCTTGCTGTTTTTTTCTTTGAGCAAACGATCATATTGCATTGATATTAACTAATTGCATATTGCGGCTTTTAATTTGTGATGATAAATAAGTTATCAAGTAATTAAAACATTGTTACAGAAGGTGCGATATTCATAGTTAATGGATAATATTTTTAGCTAATAACAACTAAGATTAGATTTTTGATCTCTTTAAGTGCACAAATATAGAAGGAATTAAATTGTGAGAAAAATAAATAAAATAACAATAGCGATATTCAGTACTGTGCTTAGTGGTTATGTGTGTGCATCTGATACTAGTCAGATATCAAGTGTTGCGCCTTTTGTTTCTGCTGGCTTGTGTGATGAGTTCAATGTTTATCCCGAATGGACACGAGGAGATCATGCTGGTACTGGCGATATAATGGTTAACAAAAATATTGCTTATTCTGCCGTTTATTGGACTCAATCTGTTCCTGGTAGTGATAGTTCATGGAAGCTGCATCTTAATTGTGATGGATCTGATCCTGGTACTGCTGCTGTACTTTCATTACCTAATCCAATGGATCCTGTGCGCCTCGAAGTGGCAGGGTGGCCAAATGATTTTGTTGTTGCAAGTCCATCATTAATAGCACCAACAACAATAACCGTTGCAACTAGCGCCACTGAAGAATTAGCAGATGTTAATAAGTTAACTGCTAAGTTTGTTTCTATCATTGAAGTGGCGACACAAGCGGGAAGTTCATCTGTCATCATTAGTAGTGATGTACTTGATAAAGCAACACCAGATAAAGGTCAGTCGCTGGGCGTTATTGCCGTTAAAGAGGCATTACTCAAAGCCGTTGATACAACTGCGAGTAAAATTGATATTGATAAAATCAATGCACTTAGTAATGATTTGAAAGGATGGGCTCAAGCTCACAACCTCATTTTAACGGCACTTGCTCCTGAAGCGAGTTTTGGCTGGTCTTTCAGCATTGGTGATTTTGCGTTTGATACCCATTCTGGTCGACAATCAGTATGGAATGCTGCATCAAGTGCTACCGCAGATCTATTAAATACTCTCGATGTTTACAAAGCAGAGTCATTAACCAAAGCTGACTTTATTAGTTTTACCAAATCAACAACAACCGCTGCATTATCAAGTGATCAATGGCACAACGCACTTGAATATGTCAAACAAGTTACTGATTATGTAAAAATTCCTGCAATGCTTGCCAATATTCCAACTGAGCAAGCGGCTAATTACTTCATGGGTAAAACAACGCGTGATCAGCAAATTCGTAAAGCAGCACAAAGCAACGTATTTGCGATTTTATTTGATAAAGATAGTGCGGATTTAACCAGTAAAATTGAAACTTACCAAGGCGCGAAAGTGCCACTATATTACGTCGGTGAAGAACTTGAAAAAGGCTCATTAACCCGAATTGAAGCACTGAATACCGCGTTAACCAATGCCGCAGACGTGATGGATAATGAAGCCTTCCTTTATGAAACCCCACAATCACAGTGGGTACCGTCTACCGTTTATAAATGGAATGACTTCCTCGATGGTCTTAATGCGATGCACAATATCGGTGTCGCGGGTAATAAGTTCTGGTTACTGACTGATGAAGCAGATGATGCAACCAATATCATCTACGCTAAAGTCGCCATTGCTGCTTTCTTAGCCCAAAGTATGCAAGAGACAATTCGTTATAACGCATGTGATGAAAATAACTGGTCTGAAATTAAATATGGCGCACCTGCCGATTATCCGATGTCAGCGAGTTGTGGTCAGTTAGGTCAAAAATACGCAGACTACGGTGTTAATCCAGTATCAGGCTTAGATTATGCGTATTCTTGTCCTCGTGATAATAAAATGGAAGTCAGCGCATTAACCCATGCTAAATGGTATGGCGCACCAGCACCTGTATTTGCAGCTCCCGATGCAGTATTAGAAGAGCAAGGCTTACTGGTTAATGGTCATGTGGGACGCTGGACTAACAGTGGCCACTGTAATGCGGTGCCAGATAAAATCGATACTTCGAAGCAAGTATGGGAGCGTGATGAATGTAAAATCTACGTTGGGCAAAAAGCCGGTACGTTCTTATGGGATGGCAGCAGTCAAGAAAGTGTTGAAGGCTGTGGTTGGTGGGGACGTGGCGTTATTCAAACCACAGGCCGCCAAAACTTTGGTACGTTAAACCATTATTTAGGCCGTTCACATGTTGATCCTGCAACAATTGGTCAAACTATTGATGGTGTAACGGTTGAAGCGCCACCTGTAAATCCGTTATATTCCGATCTCGATTTCTGTTCAAACCCAGGTTTAATCTGTAGCTCTGAGAAGAATAAAGAGATCAAATGGATTGCAGGCTTATTCTACTGGGTAACATCAGTACAGGCATACTCAAATGAAGGTGGTGACTATGCTGATTGGAACTATTACAACGAACTGAAAAAGTATGTAAATAGTGGCCTGACAGGAACTGAATTTATTGATGATGTTTCTGGTATTGTGAACCGTGGCTGTCCAGATTCAACATGTTCGACAGGTGATGTTCATAACATTAAAGAGCGTCAAGCCAACTTTAAGCTAGTGCTACAAAAACTAGGACTTAACCCACAGTAAGCAAAATAGCCGATGAATTAAGTTTGTAATAAATTTAAACCCTGTTTTTCGAAACAGGGTTATTTTTTGCGTTTAAATTGTGGTGATCTATTTTGTAAACCTGAGCAAACTAAGTTTAATAATCACATGTTTCTAAGGGGCTACCGAATACAGAATGTCAGAGGGAGCCACTTAGAATAAGTGTTGATTATGTACTTTATGGTAAATAGCGAATACTGTTAAATACACAAGTCAAAATTTTGGAAGAGTGTGTTTATCTGTTATTAATCAATATTCTATGTGTAACTGTATGATAGTATCAATGCTCGATATCCTATTTAACATAAGGTACATAATGCGCACTGAGGTTGTA
>SAMEA5043655__coassemble_145_pt1 | contig 15715 bp, 11 predicted proteins | sample SAMEA5043655__metabat2_low_PE_001 | metagenome-assembled genome bin SAMEA5043655 (sample SAMEA5043655) | Gadus morhua
ATCAACATCAACATCAACATTAAGGTTAAGCTAATTATTCGCACTTTCTAAGGGTGCGAATAAAAAATGTAAGCGATAAATAGCCAATTAACATTAATGAATTTCAAGCCGAATTAACACTTCATCGGTAATGTCTGAAATTTCACCGCAACCAATTAACGACGTAAATTCCATTTCTAACGTGCGGGCTCGGTGCAGAGTTAAACGGGCTAATTGACTTAATTTCTCACCAATAAGCACGGTGAGTGGGTTTAATAACGGTAATGCCGTGATCCGCAACGCAAACAGATTGCCTCGTTGACGCGCTTGTTGAATATAAGCGCGCTGGGCGTCAATATCATCAAAATCCTCTCGTAGTTTGGTGTCAATCTTATCGATGTTCTCGCCGTGAAACTCAACCGCTAAATATAATTCATGAATAAAAGGGTGTTGGAGATTGTCACGGGGACGCATTGGATTGGCGAGCATTTCTTTAACCCGTTGTTTGAAAAGAACGCCCAGATCTAAACGATCATTATCACTCAGTTGATGTAGCATTGTAGCGAGTGACGATAAAGGGAAATTAGATCCGATGGCTTTGACTTTTATTTTATGATCAACTTTTTCAGCAAAATACGGTAAGCAATGCAGCCGCGTAAGTAACATTTGATGCATGGCCAAGAGCATTGCTGGCGAAGGTTGTGGCTCTTTACATAGCGCCAGTTTTTCAAGGTTAGATTCAATCAGGGTACGTAAAAATTGTCCGCCTAATAACCCCTCTTCATTGTCAATGACGGTGAGTTGGATATTTTTGCCATTAGGGCTGGTGCGAATGATCTGATAAGGCATTTTTTTTAAAATAGTATTTTTAGTGGTACGGGCTAATTGGGTAAATCCAATCGTCACCGTATCGCCTTGTTTACATCGCAGTGGTTGATCTAAATTAATATTGAGTCCGCGGCTTGAAAAATCGATCGAATGACCCTGAATATTATCATGACCTTGTTGTAAGGTGATGGCTGTCTGATAGTGAAATCGAGCTTCACTGCGTAGCGGTTTAGGGTCAAAATGAATCGCTTCAGCTTGGCTGATAGGATTACGAAGATGACGAAATTGATTCAAGTCTTGGGCGGTTAACGTTGATGGTGCACCACTGAGATAATCTGGCTGTACTTGCTGGTGAGTTAAATCTTGTAAGGTTCCGATATGGGATAAGTCCTGACAGCAAGGCATCATTTCCGGTGTCAGTTGTGCCAATGTTTGCACATCGTTGGTTGTTAAAGGGTATAGCGTTAAACGCATCACTCGCCAGCTTTCACGTTTAGCGCCTATTTGCCAAAATAATAGACGTTGTTGACGTGTCATTTCTGGCAATGCTGCTGAGTAAAAATAACGCTGGCCTTGATGCTCATGATAGAAGCTATAAATTAAAGTGCTGGTTTGCGATATTTGACTTAGTCCAAGGTTATGGATACGACTGGGTGATAAAAGATGGTTAATAACTGGTTGATTGCGCTCATCATGCCAGTATTGCCATTGGTGTTGATTATGATCGGTTAAAAGGCTGTATTTAAGCTTTGTTGCTGCAAAAAATAACGGCATTGTTGTGGTATGTTTTAGGTAGCAATGTTCAAAAGCTTGAGTACGTAACTGAATGATTTTATCGTCATGATTACTACGACTTAACGACTTATGTTGATCATGCTTAATAATTGCCTTGAGTGCGGTATTTTCCGTTAAGGCTAATAACCTTAACCATTTAATACTGTCGTTATCTTGAATATCATCAATGCCTAAAATACGATAGTGGTGGCTTTGATTGAGTCGGGCATCTTGATATTGTTGTGCCAGCTGTGGAAATGAGGCTGTGATAGTTTGCCCCAGTTGGTAGTCAAACGCTGCCGGCACTTTACATTTAGTACCCGAAAAAGACAGATCGACCGTGGTGGCTAAGACTTGTTGATTATTTGTCAATGTTAACGCCATTGAGGTCGCGATATGGAGTCTATTTTCTTCACGACTGAGGTAGTATCCAAATCGAATCAGTTGTGCTTGAAATAAACTATATTGTGTTTCTTCTGTGGCGGTATCGGTTAGCGGTGTTTTTTGTTGGTGGTGAATAATACGAAAATTATTATGGGTGTTGGTTAATTCTTCATAGAGCCCATAGCAATATTGCCCGCCAAATACCGCACTACGATGATGATAAATATTGATCGCGACATCATCTAACCAATGGCTATGATCATTAAAGGTATATTGTCGGCACTGACCGTTAACCCGTCCTCGAAGATCAATAATCTTATTGCAAGGAGCCATCAAGCGATTGATTTCCATTTTTATTTGTAGCCGTACTGGGCCAGTTTCGTGTTGAGTTAATAACTGGAATACGGCCTCAAAATCAGGCTGGCTATAAAGGGGTAATAATTGCTCAATGAGGGATTTATAATCGTCAAGATGCATGAGTAAGTCTATTGATGAATGGCGGTTATATCATCGACCAATAGAACAAAAAGTTTAGCATTAACTGACATATATTTGTCGTTAGTCGATAGTTTCTTGACGCTAATGTGATTAGCAATTGTGAATAATAAGTGAGATAGGATTTAGAATGGCAAAAGCAGCAAAACGCGCCTATGTATGTAGTGATTGTGGTATGGACTTTGCGCGTTGGCAAGGGCAATGTTCTGGGTGTAAATCATGGAACACGATCACCGAATTTACTATTCCCAATACTAAAAGTGGAGTGGTAACTTCAGCCCGTTCAAGTTTATCCGGCTATGCGGGTATTGCTGGCGGTGGCTCTAAAAAATTACATGAAGTTGAAGCGGTTGATGCTCAAAAAATGCTAACCGGTATTGGTGAGCTTGATCGGGTGTTGTGTGGGGGATTGACCACTGGCTCGGTGAATATTATTTCAGGCGATCCTGGTGCAGGTAAAACGACCTTATTGTCAGATCTTGTGGCGCGAATGTCGCAATTAATGCCATCACTGTACTGTACTGCCGAAGAATCGTTATCACAGTTTAAAAACCGTGTTAATCGACTTAAATTACAATGCAATGAAGATAATTTGTATTTAATGGCTGAAACCAGTGTTGAAGCTATTATTGCTGAATTAGACGCGAAACAGATTAAATTTGCGGTTATTGACTCGATTCAAGCGGTATCAACCGAACTCGCTAATGGTAGCCCAGGTTCGCCATCACAAGTAAAAACGGCTGCGCAATCACTGACTCAATATTGTAAACAAAACAATGTCACCATGTTTTTGATTGCTCACGTTAACAAAAATAATGAAATTGCGGGTCCACAAACCTTAGTCCACATTGTTGATGCTTTATTGCATATCGATACCAATGACGGTCAAGTACGTACTTTACGTGCCAATAAAAACCGTTTTGGTGATGTTGATACCGTGGGTATTTTCCGAATGACAGAGCGCGGTATGCTCAGTGTTGATAACCCGAGTGAAATTTTCTTATCGGGATCCACCACCGAATCATCGGGTTCTGCAATTACGTGTATTCGAAAAGGTAACCGTAATATTTTACTTGAGATTCAATGTCTAACCACTGAGACCGAAGGGGAGTTCCCACAGCGGGTTTGTGTTGGTTTAAATATGAATCGAATTAAAATGCTAACCGGTATTTTACGTAAACACGCGAAGACCAAAATCTTCCATGATACGTTTTTCAATATTGTCGGTGGCTTAAAAATTGATGAGTCGGAAACCTGTATTGATTTGGCATTAGTTGCGGCTTTATTGAGTAGTCTAAATGAGTTTGTGGTGCCGCGTACCACCTGCATCATGGGCGAGTTAAGTCTTAACGGTGATGTACGTCCAATCGACAGTGGGGTGCCGCGAGTAAAAGAAGCGGCGCAGCATGGGTTTACTGAAATTTTTATACCGTTTCGAAACTACCATAAATCAATGGAAGGATTGGGCGCAAAAATTGTGGCAGTAAAAACGATTCATGAGTTAATTGAGCTTATCAACTAATCCGATTGAGCTAATTACGACTATCGACAAAAACGGCTTCAAACAAAAAGGCCAGTCACAGTAATGTGATTGGCCTTTTTTGTGTCTATTTTTGTTAAATAAAGATTGTTTAATCTTGAGCTTGTTTTTTTGATACTTGAGTATGCTGTGCTGTGGCTATATCAAGATCGTGGTTTTCATCGCCGGTTAATTGCACTTGCATCGCAACCATACTATTAATGGTATTTAACAATGATGCCCATTGGACATTCTTTTCTTGTTTAAACAAATCTTCAAAATTATCAATGTTCCACTTAACAAATGGGCGTGGATTCAGTGGTTTATCTAAAAATCGAATTTCGTAATGTAAATGAGGACCAGTTGATAATCCTGAATTTCCTGTCCAACCAATCAATTTCCCCTTTTTAACAAACTCACCTTGTTTAACGTTGAATTTACTCATGTGCGAGTAAGACGAAATAAATCCCATGGTGTGGTTAAGGGTTAATTGGTTGCCATAACCGTAATTACTGCTGCGGGCACGTTCAATAACGGCATCAGCAGGCGCATAAATCGGGGTACCAATTTTAGCCGCAAAATCAAGACCATCATGGCGTTTACGCTGCTTAGTGATCGGATGAACGCGAGTACCAAATCCTGAGGTTAATTGTGCATTGGGCGTTGGCGCACCATTAGGTATTAGCTGAAATAAGGTAGCTCTTACTGCTGAGTTAATAGCTGCAGTATCTACCCGTTGTTCAATGGTTTGATTGTCGGCTGGTGGTTCAATACCGAGCACAGTTTCCATATCATCAATGCGCTGATTTAGCACGAGTAATGATTTTTTCTTATCCGCTAATGCTTGGTTGAGATCCTGATTCATTGCCGTTTCTTCAGACAGTGAAGCACTTAATGCTAATGCCTTGGCACTCAATTTTTGAGCTTTGATCTGAGAAATTTTTGCATTTTGATAAAGATGAAACATGGAATAGCCACCATAGCTAAACATACCGCATACCGCAATGATAACGACAGCACGATAAGAGCGCTGTAATGAATGCGGGGATTTATTGGCTAATGATGGCTCTGATGATGATGGTTCTAATTGAGACATAAGCTATAGCTATTATTGATAAGTAAATGAGAGTTGGGCGTTGATCAGTGCTTTTTAACAGTGTTCAATACCGTACAACTAACGATAAGTAATAAGTTACTCAGTTTATGTCTTCGTTTCCATTATTGCTAGTTATCACGTCACAGAAGTGAGGCAATACAGTATGTTGGTACAATAGCGCCTGAATAAGCATTTGATTTTAATATTATTTTTATTTTGTAAAAAAGAGCTGTTTAAGCAGCTCTTTTTGATTACAGCGTATTGAACTAATTATTTCGCAATACGTTTGTACTTGATACGGTGAGGATCGGCAGCATCCGCGCCAAGGGTTTTCTTCAACCAATCAGTGTATTCAGTAAAGTTACCTTCAAAGAAGCTCACTTTACCTTCGTCACGGTAGTCAAGAATATGTGTTGCAACACGGTCAAGGAACCAACGGTCATGCGAGATAACCATCGCACAGCCTGGGAACTCAAGTAATGCTTCTTCAAGTGCACGTAAGGTTTCTACGTCAAGGTCGTTGGTTGGTTCATCGAGCAGTAATACGTTACCGCCAGATTTCAGCAGTTTTGCTAAGTGAACACGGTTACGCTCACCGCCTGATAAATCACCAATGCGTTTTTGATGATCACTGCCTTTAAAGTTAAAGCGTGATACATAGGCACGAGCTGGAATCTCAAAGTTGTTGATTTTAAGAATATCAGCGCCTTCAGAGATTTCTTGGTAAACAGTGTTATTGTCATTCATGCTATCGCGGAACTGATCCACTGATGCTAATTTTACTGTCTCGCCCAGTTCAATAGTGCCAGAATCCGGTTGTTCATCGCCACTTAACATCTTAAATAACGTTGATTTACCCGCACCGTTAGCACCGATAATGCCAACAATCGCGCCTTTTGGCATGCTGAATGATAAATCATCAATCAATACACGATCGCCAAACGATTTAGTGAGGTTTTTAACGTCAATCACTTTGTCGCCTAAACGCTCACCTGGTGGGATGAACAGTTCGTTGGTTTCATTACGCTTTTGGTGATCAGCGGTGTTAAGTTCTTCAAAGCGCGCCATACGTGCTTTTGATTTTGCTTGACGACCTTTAGGGTTTTGACGCACCCATTCAAGTTCTTTCTCAATCGTTTTTTGCAAAGCACGTTCTTGAGATGATTCTTGTTTTAGACGTGCGTCTTTTTGCTCAAGCCATGAGGTATAGTTACCCTGCCATGGAATACCTTCACCACGGTCAAGTTCTAAAATCCAGCCCGCCGCATTATCAAGGAAGTAACGGTCGTGGGTAATCGCAACCACAGTACCACTGTAATCAACCAAGAAGTGCTCAAGCCATGCCACTGATTCTGCATCTAAGTGGTTAGTCGGTTCATCGAGCAACAGCATGTCAGGTTTATCAAGCAATAGGCGACAAATAGCGACACGACGACGCTCACCACCGGATAAGTTCTTAATGGTCGCATCCCAATCAGGCAAGCGTAGAGCATCGGCTGCGCGCTCAAGTTGCATGCCTAAGTTGTGACCATCTTTGGTTTCAATTAATGATTCCAAATCACCTTGCTCTTTTGCCAGAGCATCAAAATCGGCATCAGGTTCTGCATATTCTGCATACACTTGATCGAGGCGAATAAGTGCATCTTTTACATCAGAAACAGATTCTTCAACAATCTCACGGACTGTTTTTGTTTCATCTAATACAGGTTCTTGAGGCAGGTAACCCACTTTTAGACCCGCTTGAGGACGTGCTTCACCTTCAATATCAGTATCAATACCTGCCATGATGCGCAGTAAGGTTGATTTACCTGAACCGTTAAGACCCAAGACACCAATTTTGGCACCTGGAAAGAAACTCAATGAAATATCTTTTAAGATTTGACGCTTAGGTGGGACGATTTTGCCCACTCGCGACATGGTATAGACGTAATCAGCCATATCCGTGTGTGATCTCTACTTCTAAAATGAAGTTTATATAGTACCTATAATCTTTAAAAATTCACTTGAATTGTTGTTTATTACCGGGTTCAGTAAGGTATTTTAGTGATAAAAGAGATTGTTTATTGTAATGGTTACAATCACAATCATGCCTCTGAGTAATTACATATCGGCCAATGTATGTTAGCGAAGGTGTTAATTTATTGTCACTTATTGGTTGGGCGTTTTTTTTTGCTATCCTTGAGCAAGGATTGTAGATGAATTTTGGTTTTTTTAGATATGGAGTCAATCGTGACACGTCTATTTAGTTATTCTCGCGTTTGTTCACTTGCTTTGTTGACGGTCGGATTAACAAGTACATTCAGTGTTCAAGCAGCGTCTTTAGAGCAGCAACGCACATGGTATGAACAAGCGCAAAATGCTTTTTCAGCCAATGATATGGCTGTGTTTCATCAGGAAAAAACTAAATTAGGGGGCTATGCGTTATACCCTTATTTGGAATATCGTGAATTTAATGCTCAGCTGGAAACCCAAAATCCGAGCCAAGTGAAGGTCTTTATTGAAAAATATAAAATGTTACCGTTTAGTCAGACCATAAAAACACGCTATTTAAACCAATTGGTTAGCACTGGACGTTGGCATGATTTTTTAGCAATGCAGCCAGCAGTACCAAGAAATACCGCGCTACAGTGTGCGTTTTATTATGCCAAAGAGAAAACAGGTAAAACTGCCTTAGCATGGCAGGGGGCTGAAAAATTATGGCAGACAGGCAGCTCGCTACCTGCTGGCTGTGATGAGTTATTAAATAGCTGGAATACTGCGGGTAAACGTACCAATAGTATGGTGCTCGACCGAATGGTATTAGCTTACGCTAATGGTAATAAAAGCTTATTAACTTACCTTGATAAGCAATTAACAGGCGATGCACAAGCAACTGGTGAAGCAGTCTTGGCTTTATACGAACAGCCACAAAATGTGGGTGAGTTTGCTAAAAAAAGTAAAGTAACGCCCTTTAATCAAGCGTTGACTAAAAATGCGTTTCTATTATTAGCTCGTAAAAATACTTCACAAGCCGTTGCTGAGTATGACCAAGTCGTTAGTGGGCAACACTTTGATAAAGCCACTAAACAAACATTGGCCGATGCTGTTGCTTCGCGTCTTATGTCAACGACAGATGCGAGCTTAGCAAAATGGCGTGATAGCAAATTAGCCCATAGCCACAATACCAGTATTTTAGAGCGTCGCGTGCGTAATGCTATTCGTGAGGCTAATTGGAAGCAAACTCAACTCTGGATTGATCGCTTACCGAAAGAGGCGCAACAAACCCCTCGCTGGACATTCTGGAAAGCGAAATTATTAGCGCAAAACGGTCATAAAAAACAAGCGGATAAAATCTATACTTCATTGCTAGGTGAGCGTGATTTTTACAGTGCTGCTGCGGCCACTATTTTGCATAAGCCGATTGTGTATCCGCTAACGAAAGCGCCAACATCAACAGCGTTGTTAACACCGTATAAAAAGAGCTTAGCCCGTGTTGATGAGTTAATTATTCTCAAGAAAACCACCGCAGCTAATCGCGAGTGGGGGTATCTCTTATCCAAGATCACCAATGTACAAACCAAGCGTCAATTAGCGGTATATGCTGAAAAACATCAATGGCACTATCTTGCAGTGCAAGCCACTATTTCAGGTAAGCTTTGGGATCATATGACATTAAGATTTCCATTAGCCCATAAATGGTTATTTGATTTCTTTAGTGAGCAACGTCATATTCCCACATCAACAATGATGGCATTAGCACGTCAAGAAAGTGCGTTAAATATACATGCACAATCACATGTTGGTGCGAGTGGACTAATGCAGTTAATGCCGGCAACGGCAGCTGAAACCGCTAAAAAACTTGATTATAAATACTTAGGTAAGCAAAGTTTATTTGATCCAAGTGTTAATATCCGCTTAGGCAGTGCGTATTTAAAAATGATGTTAGAGCGTAATGATAATAATCGTGTTTACGCTTTTGCATCTTATAACGCCGGTCCTGGTCGGGTTGCACAATGGAAAAAAGAAACCGCAGGAAAACTTGATGTTTATGCGTTTATTGAACAAATTCCGTTTAATGAAACCCGTGGTTATGTTCAAAATGTTTTAATGTTTGATATTTATTACAATGAACTTATGGGACAGAAAGCCGCATTATTTAGTCCGGCGGAACTAAAAGCACATTATTAATATTAATAATGTGTTTTAAATAGAGATTGTTGACGCTTTATCTATTTAAAAAACTTATTGTAATTATAAGTGATAAAAGCCGTTACTGTTATGCAGAGAGATAACAGTAGCGGTTATATCAAAACCATAAAAATATAATGTAATGCGATGAATGTGAATATTCAGGTTATTTTTTCTGTGAAAAAGTTGGATAATCTAGCACCCAGCGTTTACCAAATTTCTCATCCCAATCTTCGGGGAAAATAGCAAAGCCTGCCGCAGGGTACATGGTTAATTCACTGAAGGTGATTTGATTATTATGGAAGTATAAATCGACCCGTACCATGTCATAATATTGTCCAATACGTTCTGCTATTTCAATCATTTGATCGATAAATTCAGGTTTTTCAGGTACTGGAGTACAGCGTGGATAAGCAACTGTGAAGCCTAATTCATTCCAATTTCGATCATAATGATTACGGAAGTGATTACCAAATCGACCTTGATCTAATTGAATAAACTCCACTTTTCCATTAATCACATGCAGTTTGTAGTCGTCAGGTGTCGTACCATTAAAATCAAGGAATTCTTCGGCAAAAACGCGTGGTGGAATATTTTGATAGCCCCATTCTCCCAATGAACCTGACTGATCCTTTTTAAACCAACGTTCAGCGAATACTTTCATATCTTGCTTTGAAAAGTGTTTACCGTTACGAACAAATTCAATCGTTTGGCTAGTATGGTTGGCTTTTAGTACGTAGTCATTTGGCATTTTATTAAATGGGAACATATCAAAGTCAGCGATATATTTAGCAACCCATAATGTTTTTGGAATGTACAATTCTGGTGCTATTTCTTTTATAAATTCTTTTGCTGCTAACTTATCAGCACCAATCGTTAAATATTCACTACGGTCATGGATCTTTTTTAATTGTATTTTTTCATTAAACGTTTTTGGATTAGAATAATTAATGAATTTTTTATATTTACGATAATATAGAATTTGTAAACGTAATTTTATTGGAAGTTTGGACACAACTCCTGAAAACAATCGATATTGTAAACTTTCCATCTTAGGTTCTCTGCCTGTTATTTGTTTAACTTATAAGTTTAATTTGTCTATTTTACAATTGAAATCAATAGATTTATTTGTACTTTTATATATCAACAGATTATCAGTATTAACTTTGAAGACTAAGTATAACTAAATTAATGGTATTGGTGTTACTTACTATGTTATCTCTATGTCAGTTTTTAATTATAAAATTGTATGTATGTGTTCCTGCCCATAGATATATTGTATTCAATGTGTTTTTATTTTAAATATTACAGGAATATTTTATATATTTCCTGTTGTATCCTGAAATCAGTTAATAGATGACATGTTATAGAAGAGGTTCTTTGTCGTAAAGCAACAAAATAACACGTATTAAGATATGTTATTGATTATGATTTACTGTGTGCAGTTGTTGTTATTTAACTTTTAAGTAAGCGATTTTATTATCGAATAAAAAAGCATAATAATAATGGTCTAAAAGAGAGTGAGTTATTAAAAATAAGAATATTTATTATTATAGATAAAGAGTGTTAACACGGGTATTTATTGATTAGATTATGAGTTATAAAAGATAACACTTACTTGGTCTGATGTAGGAATCGCGGTACACTGCAACCTTAAGATAATGCCTTATGGGATAGATAACAATGGCTGTAGATTCACCGAAGTATAATGACTGGCAGCAGGTTTTAGACTTGCTTCAGCAAGCTTCTGCACAACAAAGAGATCAGTTACTCTTTAAAGTGTTATTAACTCATGATGAAAGAGAAGCATTAATTGCTCGAGTGAATATTGTCCATGAGTTACTTAATGGTGAACGTAGTCAGCGTAAAATCAGCGAATTACTCGGTGTCGGGGTAGCAACAATTACTCGAGGTTCCAATGAACTTAAACATCAAGATGATGAAACTAAAGCATGGTTAGCTGATTTCTTAGCAAAAAATGGTTCTTCTGCCTCTTAATAGCATTTATTATTAGTAGTAGTTAACACAGCGCTATTATTAATAAACGCTGTGTTGTCTTTAGTATAATTCAGGATTTAAAAAAGGAATTAACGCTAAAATTAATGCTTGCTGATAGACACTACTACGGCTTAATAAATGGTGGGTCAGCATCGCAATGGCACCGCCTTTTTGTTTGACATTTTGTTGAGCAAACATTTCATCCATCACATCTCCTAATTCCATTCCTTGGGCTATTTTTTCTAATGCCAGTGGCGGTAATGGTAATGATGCAGACCGCGCTGTAGATTTTCTTCCTTGATGTTCAATCACCATCCACGCAAATGTAAAATTGGCGTCGAGCCCGGCCTCTAAGCCGACGATGTAATCGGCATCGGGATAACGTTCGCGACACGAAATAATGCGATTATTAGCCCCTAATAATGTTTCTTCACAAGTTAAAGGCTGATCGCGTACCCCACTAACAGCACTGACACCGGTGGTGGTAAATAATTGCTGTGGAAAGGCGGCGTTAAATGCATCGGTGACGGCGGTAATTTTTGCGGGATTAGTGGATGCGACAATAATGGTTGGCATAATGATATGTTCAGTTAAATGGATAAAAGAAGAAGATTGAAATTAGCCTATTTATGGTATGAATTACAGCAAATAAAAAAGCCCATCTAAAAGAGATGAGCTTTTTTTTATCCCCAATTAAGCAGTCCGCTGTGATTAACGGTCGTAAGCCCAATCTGATTGAATAATGTAGCCGTGAATTTGGAACTCACCATTATTGACAAATAGGTTAGGGAAATCAGGTTGTGAGGTTGAGAATACAACGCCATCAGCCAGTTGAGTCATGTGGTAAAAATCAGGCTCACTGCCACGAACAGAAGCAAACACTGGTTGCTTTGGACGATAAGCTGCTTCTTTAGTTGCTAACGCGTAACTGCCTACTGGCGCACAATGGGCAATGTTTTCATTATCAATGAACAAGCCTAGACATGCATCACGATCTAAATGTTGGGGAATAGCACGCTTGCTGATCACCTCAACTGAATCACCTAAGTTGTAAGCTGAAAAATCTTTACGGTGGATCACAGGAATATATGTGCACGTTGCTGAGCTATCATGTTCTGTACTGATAGTCGTCGTGGCCTGTGTACCTGTATCGATTTGTCCTGTTAGGATGTAACCAATTGATGTATTTAGTGTTTCAGCAATCTTTTCTAGTTCACGTACTTCAATGCCGTATTTACCTGAAAGTTTACGGCTCATTGTACCTTGTTGAAGGCTTAATGCTTCACCAAGTTGCTTTTGACTAATACCTTGAACTTTAGCCAAACGCTTAATTCTTTCTAAATATTCCATGTAACTAGCTTCCTGCTTCAAATAGGGGATGTAAATGATAAATTCATTCTCAAGAGTTATAAAACATCTTACCCAAAAGTGTAGAAAAGGAATCATTGTTACTTAAAAAGTGCGATTGATTTGGTTAAAGAAATATACCCCACAGGAAAGATGGGTAAAAAGTGGAACAAAATACGCAGAAAAAAATAAGTTTTGAGAATGAGAGGCTAATGTTTTGGTTGTGGCAGTAATCGTTGTATCGTTTTCAATGAGGGCGGTGAAACAATGAAAAATTATAACGTCATGATTTTTAATAACTTAAAAGTAAACCCGTAAGTGTTAAATAATATAATGCTATTTGTTTTTATTTTTGTAAAATGTTGTGTTTTTTGTAAAATAAATATCATTATTGATAGTTAAATCAATAGTAATATTAAATAGTTTTTATGGGTATTAATTACAGTATTGACTGGGTAAATGTTAGCGGTAATTTAAATAGCTATTGATAATGATTTTAATACTTAATAGGAATTTAAGCAGTGTTTAAATTGTGTAAGTTGCGAGGTGTAAAAAAGGCCCATCCTCATGAGGGTGGACCTTTTAAAGAATAATACGACTACTTAGCGATAGGCGCTGGAGTACGAATTAAGTAATCAAATGCGCCTAAACTTGCTTTCGCGCCTTCACCCATCGCAATGATGATTTGCTTGAAAGGTACAGTAGTGACGTCACCTGCCGCAAAGATACCGTTAATGTTAGTATTACCGTGAGCACCAATTTCGATTTCACCACGTGGTGTTAATGCAACGGTTGATTCTTTTAGCCATTCAGTATTTGGCACTAAACCAATCTGAACAAAGATACCTGCAAGTTCGATGTGTTTGATTTCATCAGTGTTGCGATCTTTGTAGCTAATACCCGTAACACGAGTGCCATCGCCAACCACTTCTGTTGTTTGTGCCATTTTAATAATGTCGATGTTAGGCATACTTTCTGCTTTATTGATCAACACTTGGTCAGCACGTAATGTGTCAGCAAATTCAAGTACAGTAACGTGTTCAACAATACCCGCTAGGTCAATTGCCGCTTCAATACCTGAGTTACCACCACCGATAACCGCAGTACGTTTGCCTTTAAATAATGGACCATCACAGTGAGGACAGTAAGCCACACCTTTATTACGGTATTCTTGCTCACCTGGGACATTCATTTCACGCCAGCGAGCACCGGTACTGATGATCACGCTGCGAGATTTTAAAATTGCACCACTTTCAAGGTAAATATGGGCATAACCATCTTCAGTATCTGCCGCTGCAACGATGTTCTTAACACGTTGTTCACTCATGATATCAACGTTGTATTGTTTTACGTGCTCTTCTAGGCTTGCTGCTAAATGAGGACCTGTTGTTTCTTGAACAGAAATAAAGTTTTCGATAGACATAGTATCCATCACCTGACCACCGAAGCGTTCAGCGACAACACCAGTGCGAATACCTTTACGTGCTGCATAAATAGCGGCAGAAGCACCAGCAGGACCACCGCCAACCACTAATACATCAAAAGGGGCTTTATCATTTAAGCTTGCTGCGGCTTTTTTAGCGGCACCTGTATCTAATTTGTTTAGAATTTCAGTTAGCGACATACGACCTTGGCCAAATACTTCACCGTTTACATAAACAGTCGGTACCGCCATGATATTACGTTCAGTGACTTCTGCTTGGAAAGCAGCGCCATCAATCATGCTGCTTTTAATACGAGGGTTGATAGCAGCCATCATATTGAAAGCTTGCACAACGTCAGGACAGTTTTGGCAAGAAAGTGAAATGAAAGTCTCAACGATGATGTCTTGATCTAATGCTGCGATTTGATCGATAACCGCTTGTTCCAGTTTCATTGGGTGACCACCGCTGTGCAGTAGTGCTAATACCAATGATGTAAATTCGTGACCCATTGGCAGACCAGCAAAGCTCATTGAGGTCTGTTTGGTTGGGTTAACCACTTGCATAACAGGTTTACGTGCGCTGGCATTATTATTCTCAATAACACTGACTTTATCGTTTAGTTCTGCAATCTCGTAAGCCAGTTCATGCAGTTTTTGTGCAGTGTCACTATCGTCTAAACTTAATACCAGTTGGACGTCAGTTTTTAAATTTTCTAAATATGCTTTTAGCTGCTGCTTCATGCTTTGTTCTAACATAATCTTGCCTTTTTAATTTGTTCACGGCTTAACAGCAGATAATCAATGCGGGTCTACTGTTATACGACATATTGCCTATATAAAAAGGCGTAAATATGTTTTGAATGTCTGTTAATTAATAAGGCACCAAACATGCGATGTATGTTTGATGCCTTATTACTTTTAAATAAGTAGATTATTTAAAAGTAAGATGAATAATATTTATTTCGGATTCGGCGTCAAAAACGAATATTGTCATCAATGGTCAATAAGATTAGATCTTACCAACTAGGTCTAGAGAAGGAGTTAGTGTTGCTTCGCCTTCTTTCCATTTTGCAGGACAAACTTCACCTGGGTGCGCTGCAACATATTGTGCTGCTTTCACTTTACGCATTAGGTCTTCAGCTTCACGGCCAATACCTTCTGCAGTGATTTCCATTGCTTGGATAACACCTTGTGGGTCCATTAGGAAAGTAGCGCGGTCTGCAAGACCTTGACCTTCACGCATAACGTTGAAGTTATTAGTGATGTTACCAGTTTGGTCGCCTACCATGTAGTAGTTGATTTTGCCGATAGTATCAGAGCTGTCGTGCCATGCTTTGTGAGTGAAGTGAGTATCAGTAGATACAGAGAATACTTCAACACCGCGAGATTGTAGTTCTGCGTAATGGTCAGCTAGGTCGCCAAGCTCAGTAGGACATACAAAAGTAAAGTCAGCAGGGTAGAAGAAGAATACCGCCCACTTACCTAAAACATCTTTTTCAGTGATGTCTACGAATTTGCCTTCTTTGTATGCAGTAGCGCTAAATGGCTTGATTTCAGTGTTGATCATAATATGGAATCCTTTTGAATATAATTTTAATTCTTTATGCTGTAGTGCAAATCAAATCTCTGGAGCCATTATTGTCAAAACGGGGATATTAAGGAAATCGTTACAGCCGATACATTCGATAGCTAGAACCTATTGTTG
>SAMEA5043655__coassemble_146_pt1 | contig 15674 bp, 9 predicted proteins | sample SAMEA5043655__metabat2_low_PE_001 | metagenome-assembled genome bin SAMEA5043655 (sample SAMEA5043655) | Gadus morhua
CGACAACCGGAATCACAATCCGGGACTCTACCAACTGAGCTATAGCCACCATTGTTTGTAACCTTTGCCAATACGACCGGATGATGGTGCGCCCGAAAGGATTCGAACCTTCGGCCTTTGGCTCCGGAGGCCAACGCTCTATCCAGCTGAGCTACGGGCGCCTTGCCCTATCGACGGGGTGAATATTACGGATCAGAACGCGACTCGGCAAGTGTTTTTTTTTGTTTTTATCCTGCTCGCTGATTTTATCAACAAATCGATGTTGATTCGTATCATACACAGCACAACATCAACGTTGAACATTCATCATTATTGCTATACTTACAACATTGCAACATTTGCTGTAGGTTTAAATCAACACACACTGAAGCCGTATTTTATTATTCTCCCTTAATAACTGGACGTATAAAGGTGCCCAAAATGGATTTATGTTTACGACCATGGCTAATTGCTATTTGTAGCAGTCTTTGTTTATCAACCGCAGCAATAGCCGCTGACCTATCAACCACCGCCATCAATGATCGAATAAAACCTATCGGTAATGTACATATTGAAGGGGCTACACCACCAGCCGCTGCAGTAACAACGTCATCGCGAACGGGCCAAGCAGTTTATGACCGATATTGTGGTTCTTGTCATAACAGTGGCTTAATGGGTGCGCCAAAAAAAGGCGATGCGGATGACTGGGCTGTCAGAGTCAGCCAAGGTGATGCGGTGCTCGCCAAGCATGCTATTGAAGGCTTTAATGCCATGCCCGCAAAAGGGACCTGTATGGATTGCAGCGATGAGGAAATTGTGGCGGCAATTAACTATATGATCAAACCGAACTAAAACGCCCAGATATCGCTAAAGTGACTTTTTTGATTATCTTTAATCTCAGTAAGAGGGGGGATCGCCCCCCTTGTGTCATAAATATATCTAATATCCCTGTTGCTGCTACCCGCTACTTTTTAAATAAATTACGAATATTGGCAATATGGGCTTGGCCTTTTTGCATCCGCTCTTCAGCAGTAACAGGTTTACGCTCGCTTTCCCATTCCAAATCATCTTGCGGTAATTCATACAAGAAACGGCTTGGCTCTGGTTTGATTAACTCACCATATTGACGACGTTCTTTACACAGCGTAAACGTCAGTTCTCGTTGCGCGCGGGTGATCCCAACATAAGCCAGTCGTCGTTCTTCATCGACATTATCTTCATCGATACTGGTTTGATGTGGCAAAATCCCTTCTTCTGCACCGATTAAGAACACATAAGGAAATTCCAATCCTTTTGATGCGTGTAACGTCATTAGCTGTACTTGATCAGCATCACTATCATCTTCACCACGCTCCATCATGTCGCGTAAGGTTAATCGCTGTACCACTTCTTTAAGGGTTTTCACTTCGTTATCGTAGTTATCCCCTTCTAAATCAGCCGTGATCCAACTGTAGAGATCTGAGACATTTTTCATTCTCATTTCAGCCGCTTTAGGGCTAGCTGATGTTTCGTAGAGCCAATCTTCATAATGAATATCACGCACTAATTGGCGCACAGCGGCAACGGTATCACCACGTTCAGCGTTATCTGTCAGCTGATTAATCCAATGAGTAAAGCGCTGTAATGACTCCAAACCTCGTCCAGAAAGATGGTGTTCAAGCCCCATTTCAAAACTGGCAGCAAATAAACTTTTTCCGCGCATATTGGCGTACGTTCCCAACTTTTCGAGGGTAACTGGCCCAATTTCACGTCGAGGTGTATTCACGATTCGCAAGAAAGCATTATCATCATCAGGATTAGTTAATACTCGTAGATAGGCCATCATATCTTTAATTTCAACCCGCGAGAAAAACGAGGTGCCGCCTGAAATTTTATACGGAATGCGGTTTTGCATCAGCGCTTTTTCAAATAATCGCGACTGGTGATTACCACGGTATAAAATTGCATAATCTTTATAAGCAGTATTATTCATAAACCGATGCGCAATTAGTTCGCCAACCACTTTTTCAGCTTCATGCTCTTCATTTTTAGCGGTTAATACTTTTATCATTGCCCCATCAGGGATCGCTGAAAACAGTGCTTTTTCAAATAAGTGCGAGTTATTAGCAATAAGAATATTTGCCGTTCGCAGAATACGACTGGTTGAACGGTAATTTTGCTCAAGTTTAACCACTTTAAGATTGGGAAAATCTTTATTGAGTAAGGCTAAGTTTTCTGGCTGCGCGCCACGCCACGAATAAATGGACTGATCGTCATCACCAACGACAGTAAATCGCGCCCGTTCGCCAACCAACAACTTGACGAACAAATATTGGCTGGTGTTGGTATCTTGGTATTCATCCACCAGCAAATAGCGAATACGATTTTGCCAGCGTTGACGCACATCTTGATTATCACGCAGCAATAGCACTGGCATTAAGATCAAGTCATCAAAATCAAGGGCATTATAGGCTTTCATTTGACGTTGATACATTTCATAACAATGGGCAAATAGTTGATCACGTTCAGTTTGAGCACGGCCTGCGGCATCAACTGGCGATAACATGTCATTTTTCCAATTAGAGATCGTTGACTGTAGTTGCTTCAATAAATCTTTATCGCCGTCGAGTTCTTCTTCAGTCAATTCTTTTAATAACGCCATCTGATCTTGATCGTCAAACAATGAAAAATTGGCTTTTAAGCCTAAATATTTACATTCTCGACGCACAATATTCAGTCCCAAAGTATGAAAGGTTGACACCATTAACCCTTTGGATTCTTGACGACTTAATGTTTGACCGACACGTTCTTTCATTTCACGTGCCGCTTTATTAGTAAAGGTTAATGCTGCAATGTTGCGCGCTTTATAATCACACTGCTGAACCAAGTAAGCGATTTTATTGGTAATAACACGTGTTTTGCCTGATCCGGCACCGGCCAACACTAAGCACGGTCCGGAAACGTATTTAACTGCTTCTGTTTGCCTTGGGTTCAGTTTCATTCGTTATCCTGACGTCATTAAAAATAGGCGCATTTTAACGCGCTTTAATTACAATTATATTCACTTTAGACAGTGTGACATTGTTACAACCCATCACTATTTGTTCCAATTTCATCACTTAAAACAACTTAATTAGCAAATTTATGCTAGACATATTGAATAACAGTCAGACAAAAACAAAATAAATTGCACTAAATTCTACACCGGATTAAATATTAATTACTAAAAAGTAAATAACCGTTACTCTATTGTTAAATAATGAAATAATATTCAACAATACTTATATTGCTTAAATTTAGGAGATTTCATGCGAAAAATCGCAGCCATTGCTACTATTGTCAGCTTAGCACTAGGGATATCCGCTTGTGACCAGAGCGCATCCAAAAAACCAACCCAACAAGCAGCAAAAAGTGTGGCTGTCGGTACGCTTACGGTTACTTCTCACCCTCAAGCTATTCATGTCGAGCTTCCTGGTCGTAGTAAAGCTTACCTTGAAGCAGAAGTTCGCCCTCAAGTCTCTGGTATTATTACAGAGCGTAGCTTCAAAGAAGGCAGTAGCGTCAGTAAAGGCCAATCATTATATAGCATCGACTCAGCACCTTATAACGCTGCATACCTCAGTGCCAAAGCCAGTTTAGCTCAAGCACAAGCCAATCTAGATTCAGCAAAGGCACTGGCTCAACGCAGTGAAACCTTGGTTAACCGCGGCGCTATCAGTAAACAAACTTATGATGATAATAAAGCAAAATATAAAGTTGCTCTCGCGGGCATTGAAGTCGCAAAAGCCAATGTTAACAAAGCGAAAATAAATCTTAATTATACCAAAGTTAAAGCCCCTATCGCGGGTCGCATTGGTCAATCATCAGTAACACCGGGTGCGCTAGTCAGCGCGGGGCAGGCACAAGTCTTGGCCACCATCCAGCAACTGGATCCAATCAATATCGATATAGCTCAATCAAGCACGCAATTATTGCGCCTAAAATCAGCCCTTAAACAAGGTCAACTTCAAGCCAGTGACAATGCTGATGTCGAATTGATCCTTGAAGACGGCAGTGTTTACTCACATCACGGCACACTCCAGTTTGCTGAAGTAAATGTAGATCCTAACACTGGCTCGGTCACGTTACGTGCTGAATTCCCAAATCCTGAGGGGATCTTATTACCAGGAATGTATGTTCGTGCAGTCCTTAATACCGGTACCGATCCTAAAGCTATCATGATCCCCCAAAAAGCCATTACTCGCAACAGTAAAGGCCAAGCGATTGCGATGGTTGTTGGTGCTGATAACAAAGTGGAATCACGCACAGTTACCACCGCAGAAGCAATTAATAATCAATGGCGGATCACGAGCGGTCTTAAAGATGGCGATCAAGTTATTGTCGATGGCTTACAAAAAATCCGGCCTGGTGTAGTGGTTGAACCGACACTAATAACAGTCACTCAATCACAATAATAGGGAAGTAAACTATGGCTCGTTTCTTTATCGATCGCCCTATTTTCGCATGGGTGATCGCGATTATCGTTATGCTGGCTGGCGTACTGTCCATTCTTAAATTACCTGTTTCTCAGTACCCTAGCATTGCACCACCAACCGTTGTTATTAGTGCCAGTTACCCCGGTGCTAACGCCAAAACCATGGAAGATACCGTTACTCAAGTTATCGAACAACGGATGACGGGTATTGATAACCTGCGCTACTTATCATCAACCAGTGACAGTTTTGGTAATACCCAAATAACGCTGACTTTTAATGCTGAAGCCGATCCAGATATTGCACAAGTTCAGGTTCAGAATAAGTTACAATCAGCACTGCCATTACTGCCGATGGAAGTGCAACAACAAGGGGTTAAGGTTAATAAAGCCAGCTCAAGTTTCTTGATGGTGGTCGGATTCTATTCCGAAGATGGTTCAATGGATAAAAACGACATTTCGGACTATATCAGTTCCAATGTTGCCGATCCGATGAGTCGTGTGCCTGGCGTAGGTGAGATTCAAACCTTTGGTGCCCAGTATGCAATGCGTATTTGGCTTGATCCTCTCAAGCTAACAAAATACAACCTCACTAGTATCGATGTTATTGCGGCCATTAAAGAGCAAAATGCCCAAGTATCTGCCGGTCAACTAGGTGCCTCACCATCGCTACCAGGCCAAGAGCTTAATGCGACGGTCTCGGCGCAAAGCCGTTTAAAAACTCCGGCTCAATTTGAACAAATCATTCTGAAATCCGATCCATCGGGCGCTAAAGTGTTATTAAAAGACGTGGCTCGAGTTGAGCTTGGCGCTGAAAGTTATGCCGTACAAGTGTTTTATAATGGTAAGCAAGCCAGTGGTATTGGTATTAAACTCGCTACCGGTGCTAATGCTTTAGCCACCGCAGAAGCGGTTAAAGCAAAAATTAATGAGCTGAAACCATTCTTCCCTGAAGGATTACAAGCGGTTTATCCCTACGACACCACGCCTTTTGTCGAGAAATCAATTGAGGGCGTAGTCCATACTTTGTTTGAAGCCGTGGCATTGGTATTTATTATCATGTTCCTGTTCCTACAAAACTTCCGTGCCACACTGATCCCAACCATTGCAGTTCCAGTGGTATTACTCGGTACTTTCGCAGTGCTTTCTATTGCTGGCTATTCAATCAACACCCTTACCATGTTTGCGATGGTACTGGCGATTGGTTTATTGGTGGATGATGCAATCGTAGTGGTCGAAAACGTCGAACGGGTAATGCATGAAGAGGGACTCAGCCCGGTTGAAGCGACCCGTAAATCGATGGATCAAATTACTGGCGCGCTGGTTGGTATCGCACTAACCCTATCTGCTGTATTTGTTCCAATGGCATTTATGTCAGGCTCTACCGGCGTTATTTATCGTCAGTTCTCGATTACTATCGTTACCGCGATGTCACTATCAGTGATGGTAGCGGTGATCCTCACCCCTGCCTTGTGTGCAACGATGCTTAAACCTGTGGCTCATAGTAGCAATGACAAAGGCTTCTTTGGCTGGTTTAACCGCACCTTTGATAACTTAACCAAACGTTACGAATCAAGCGTTGCGGCAATGATTAAACGCTCTATTCGAGTCATGTTTATCTTCCTTGGCTTAACCGTTGCCGTTGGTTGGATCTTTATGCGCATGCCAACCTCGTTCTTACCTGATGAAGATCAAGGGATCTTATTTAGTCAGGCAATATTGCCCGTTAACTCAACCCAAGAACAAACCCAAAAAGTGATGGACCAAGTGTCTGATTACTATTTAACCCAAGAAGCTGACAGTGTTGCGAGTGTGTTCAGTGTTTCAGGCTTTAGTTTTGCGGGTAATGGCCAAAACATGGGCATGGCCTTTGTCGGTTTAAAAGATTGGTCTGATCGCCAATTGCCGGGAATGGATGTTAAATCGATCGTGAATCGCTCAATGGGTTACTTCCAAAAAATCAAAAATGCGATGGTATTCTCGTTTGCTCCCCCTGCGGTGATCGAGCTCGGTACTGCCAGTGGTTTTGATTTCTACCTCCAAGATCGTAGTGGTCAAGGGCATGAAAAACTCATCGCTGCACGTAATCAATTACTGCAATTAGCCGCTGAAAACCCTAATTTGGTCGGAGTACGACCGAATGGTCAAGAAGATGCGCCGATGTATCAAATTAATATTGATCAAGCCAAAATACGTGCACTGGGAATTGATATTAATTCTGTCAACAAAGTACTCGGTACCGCATGGGGTAGCTCTTATGTTAACGACTTTATTGATCGCGGCCGAGTCAAGAAAGTCTTTGTCCAAGGTGATGCTCAATACCGCATGAAACCCGGTGATCTAGATACATGGTATGTGCGTAATAATCTCGGTGAAATGGTGCCGTTCTCGGCCTTTGCAACTGGTGAATGGCAATATGCCTCACCACGACTAGAGCGTTTCAATGCCACGCCAGCAGTGAACATTCAAGGCAGTGTGGTGAATGGTTACAGTACAGGTCAAGCAATGCTGGATATTGAAGCAATGGTCAAAAAATTACCGCCAGGCTATGGGGTTGAATGGAATGGGCTTTCATATGAAGAGCGTCTCTCTGGCAACCAAGCACCGATGCTATATGCACTCTCTATTTTAGTGGTGTTCTTAGTGCTTGCTGCCCTGTATGAAAGCTGGTCAGTACCATTCGCGGTGGTGTTAGTAGTGCCATTAGGGATCATCGGTGCACTAGTGGCGATGAATGCTCGTGGGATGCCTAACGATGTATTCTTCCAAGTCGGCTTATTAACTACTGTTGGTTTGGCCACCAAAAATGCCATTCTGATTGTGGAATTTGCCAAAGAATACTACGAAAAAGGGGCGGGATTAGTTGAAGCTACCTTACATGCAGTACGTGTTCGTCTACGCCCCATCATCATGACCTCACTTGCGTTTGGTTTAGGTGTTGTACCGCTGGCGATCAGTACTGGTGTTGGTTCAGGGGGTAAAAATGCTATCGGTACTGCGGTACTCGGTGGAATGTTAAGCTCAACATTCTTAGGTATCTTCTTTATTCCAATTTTCTTTGTGGTCGTGGAGCGCATCTTTAGTCGCGGCAAAGATAAGTCCGCAGCGGAGAGTAAGCCACCACAACATTAAAGACTGATGTTCTAAACGGCATAAAAACCCGTATCTACTTTGATACGGGCTTTTTATTGCTTTTTTAGTACCAACACAACCAATACCATCAATGAATAAGCATATTGGCACCTATGCGATCGTTGTAATATTCTTATTAATGATACAAAAGCTCAAATAAGGCTTGCGAATCAATTATCAAATCCTACAATAGCCCAATGAATGAACATTCATTCACACCACTTGTATTAAATCTAAGCTGTTATGACTGATAAAAAAGAGCGCATATTAACTGCCACTGAAAAACTTTTAGCCACCCATGGTTTTCATGGTCTATCTATGCAAATGGTCGCTAAAGAAGCTCAAGTTGCAACGGGCACTATTTATCGCTATTTCAACGATAAAGATGACTTACTGTATCAACTCCATGAACATATTTTAGGGTATATCGCACAACAAATTAGCCATAATATTAGCGCTAGCATGCCACTTAAACAGCGCTACCGTATTATGTGGTTAAATCTATGGCATATGTCGGTTAATGGTAATGCACCATTAATCAATCAAGGGCAATTTCAAAATCTGCCCCGTAAAAATGCACATGAAAGAAAAGCGCTTAATAAACAACTTTTTAGCTGCGTCAACCAAATGTTTGACGAAGGTAAAGCCTGCCACCTGTTTAAACCGCTTGATAATGAAATTTTAAGTACACTTAGTCTTGAGACGAGTTGTTATTTAGCCCGTCGAAAAATCAATGGTGGCTTAGAGATCACTGATAACGAACTTGATGTCGTTATTAATGCTTCTTGGGACGCCATTATTCAGCATTAACATTGTAATTCCGGAGCAAACCTTATAATGAAAAAATGGATCGTGATGTTACTTCTTGCTCTTCTGTTATTTGGAAGCGTAATTGGTTTCAATCTTTTTAAAGAACATAAAATAGCTGAATATATGGCTAATATGCCGGAAGCAAATTATCCGGTTACAGCCACTACAACCCAAGCTGAAAATTGGTACCCTGCACTACAAGCAATTGGTTTTATTGAACCCATGCAAGGTGTCACTCTAACCTCAGAAGCTGCTGGTGTGATCAGTAAAATTAATTTTGAATCAGGTCAAAAGGTAAAAGCAGGTCAACTACTGGTTTCTATTAACTCCAATGTTGAACAATCAAGCTTACAAAGTACTGAAGCAAAATTACCGTCAGTAGAAGCCTCTTACCAACGCTATAAAGATCTTTACCGTAAAGGTTCCGTATCAAAATCTAGCCTTGATGAAGCAAAAGCTAACTATTTGGCGTTAGTGGCTCAAATCAAATCATTAAAAGAATCTATTCAACGTCGTAATATCAGCGCACCTTTTGCCGGTGAAATTGGTCTACGTAATGTTTATTTAGGTCAATACATTCAGCCTGGTACTAAAATTATTCGTTTAGAAGACACGACGACGATGCGTTTCCGCTTCACCGTACCACAAACGGATATATCTAAAATCAAAATTGGCCAAACCGTTGATATAAATATTGACGCTTATAAAAATACCAATTTTAAAGGGCTTATTACTGCGATTGAACCTGCGGTTAACGCTCAAACAGGTTTGATTCAGGTACAAGCTGATATTCCTAACAGCGGTGGCATGTTACGTAGTGGTATGTTTGCCCGTGCTCGAGTAATTCAACCCACCATTGCAGATCAAATTGTAGTCCCTCAAACCGCGATTACTTACACCCTTTATGGTGATACGGTATACGTACTGCGCAACGTTGATGGCAAATTACGTGCGATGCAAACAGTCGTAACCACAGGCCTAAACAAAGGCAACCAAGTACGCATTCTTTCAGGCTTAAAAGCTGGAGAGCAGGTCGTTACTAGTGGTCAAATTCGTCTTAGCAACAAGTCATTAGTGCACGTCGTTGAAAATGACGCACTGAAGGCTCCAGCTGAAATCCCATTGCTGTAACTGGAGAACGCTCAGGATGCGCTTTACTGATATATTCATCAGACGCCCGGTATTAGCAATTTCGATCAGTTTAATGATCGCATTGCTTGGCCTACAGGCAATTTTCAAAATGCAGGTTCGGCAATATCCGGACATGACTAACACTGTAGTAACCGTGAGTACGGCTTACTACGGTGCCAGTGCTGATCTTATTCAAGGGTTTATTACCCAACCATTAGAACAGGCCATTGCTCAAGCCGATAATATCGACTACATCACCGCCCAAAGTACCATGGGTATGTCGACCATTACCGTACAAATGAAATTGAACACCAACCCGAACGCAGCTTTGGCGGATATTCTTGCCAAAGTTAACTCGGTGCGGGCTCAGCTACCCAAAGAAACGCAAGATCCAACTATATCGCTCTCTACTGGTGGCGGTACTGGTGTGCTCTATCTTGGTTTTACCAGTAAAACATTAAGCTCTAGCCAAATCACTGACTACATCGAACGTGTAGTAAAACCGCAATTATTTACGGTGGGTGGTGTGGCAAAAGTAGACATGTACGGTGGTGTACCATTTGCATTACGTGTATGGCTTGATCCACAAAAAATGGCAGCGTTTAATTTATCTGCCAGTGATGTGACTCAAGTACTACAAGCGAACAACTACCAATCTGCTGTTGGCCAAGTTAACAATGATTTTGTGTTGTACAACGGTAGTGCTAATACCCAAGCCAATAGCCCTGAATCACTAGAGAAACTGGTCGTATCAAGCACCAATGGTCAAGTGATCCGATTAGGTGATATTGCTAAGGTAACCTTATCACGTAGCAGCGATAGCTACCGCGCAACAGCCAATGGTCAAGAAGCGGTAGTCGGTGCGATTGAAGCGGCACCAAGTGCCAATCCAATCAACATTGCTAAAGACGTTCGTGAGTTATTACCAACCATTGAACGTAACATGCCAAGTACCATCAAAATGACGGTAATGTATGACTCAACGATTGCGATTAATGACTCAATTAATGAAGTAATTAAAACCATCCTTGAAGCGGCATTGATCGTATTAATCGTTATTGCACTGTTTATCGGTTCTCTACGTTCAGTAATTATTCCAATTATTACTATTCCACTATCATTGATTGGTGTGGCACTAGTAATGCAATTATTTGGGTTCTCATGGAACCTAATGACATTGCTAGCTCTGGTACTGGCTATCGGCCTAGTGGTCGATGATGCTATCGTGGTACTGGAAAACGTTGAACGGCATATAAAACTGGGACAAACGCCATTTAGAGCCGCCATTATTGGTACTCGTGAAATCGCAGTACCTGTTATTTCAATGACAATTGCCTTAGGTGCGGTATACGCCCCGATTGCATTAATGGGTGGTTTAACCGGTTCATTATTTAAAGAGTTCGCACTAACCCTTGCGGGTGCGGTATTTATTTCAGGTATTATTGCCTTAACATTATCACCAGTAATGTGTGCAACCTTCCTCAAAGAAAATGAAGCACCAAATAAATTTGAATTAATGGTTCACGGCTTTCTTGATCGTTTAACATTACGTTATGAGAAAATGCTAGCCGGCATCATGCAAATGCGTGCAGTCGTAATCGTATTTGCATTATGTGCATGTGCGAGCTTGCCGTTGTTATTTAAGTTCATTCCAAGTGAATTGGCACCCGCTGAAGATAATGGCGTGGTGGTGTTTATGGGTACAGCCCCTGCAAACGCTAACCTTGATTTCATTCAAGACACCATGGATCAAGTCAACAAAGTATTAACAGCACAAAAAAGTGTTGAATATGCACAGATTTTCTCGGGTATTCCATCAGCGAACCAAGCTTTCGGTCTAGCAACATTGAAACCGTGGAGCCAACGTGATCAGAGTCAAACTGAAGTCGCGAATGAAGTCACTGAGAAAATTAAAAACATTCCACAAATGGCAGTAACTGCGTTCCAAATGCCAAGCCTTCCAGGTGCCGGTTCTGGTTTGCCAGTACAGTTTGTTATCACCACCCCCAACAACTTTAAGAGCCTCTACCAAGTGGCCGCTGAAATGTTGACGAAGGTGAAAGATAACCCAATGTTCGTCTACTCAGATTTAGACTTAAAGTATGACTCTGCGACAATGAACATTGATATCGATAAAGATAAAGCCGGTGCTTATGGCGTTACTATGCAAGCAATTGGTAATACGTTAAGTACGATGTTAGCCGGTGGTGATATTAACCGTGTTGATATTTTGGGTCGTTCTTACAAAGTTATTCCACAAGTTGAGCGTAAAGATCGTTTCAATCCTAAAGATTTAAATAATTACTACGTCAAAACTAACAGTGGTGACTTGATTCCACTTGGTAGCTTAGTGACTATCAAAGTCACTCCAGCGCCACCAACATTACCAAGCTTTAACCAACAAAATGCGGCAACCATCGGTGCAGTATTAGCCCCTGGTACCTCAATTGGTGAAGCCGTAAATTGGTTAAATACCGAGTCAGCTAAAGTATTACCAAAAGGCTATGGCCATGACTACTTAGGTGAAAGCCGTCAGTACGTCACTGAAGGTAATGCGCTATACGCTACATTTGGTCTAGCACTAGCGATTATTTTCTTGGTGCTTGCGATTCAATTTGAATCGCTACGCGATCCATTGGTTATCCTAGTTTCTGTACCACTTGCTATTTGTGGTGCACTGATTGCCCTAGCGTGGGGTGCGACGACACTGAATATCTACTCACAAATAGGTTTGATAACCCTCATAGGCTTGATAACCAAACACGGTATATTAATTTGTGAAGTCGCCAAAGAAGAGCAGCTCTACCACGGTAAGAACCGTATGGAAGCCGTTATGGAAGCAGCGAAGATCCGTCTTCGTCCAATCCTAATGACAACCTGTGCGATGATTGCTGGTCTAGTACCGCTACTCTATGCATCAGGTGCAGGTGCGGCATCGCGCTTCAGTATTGGTATAGTTATCGTTGCCGGCTTATCTATCGGTACGTTATTTACTCTGTTTGTATTGCCAGTAATTTATACGTTCTTGGCAAGTGAACACAAACCGTTACCTGTGTTTGTTGAAGAAGATGATGGTTTAGACAACCACTTCTGATTAATCAACACAAAAAAGGGCGCTGAATCATCAGCGCCCTTTTATTTTCACTGCAGCGCCGATTACAATAACTAATAACGATTTTCGCAACGGAGTAAGCGGATCATGTTTGATTCAAAGAAACTTGAGCAAGTAGCTAAACAAATTCAAGACGCAATGCCAAAACCTGTTAAAGATCTTGGCAATGACGTTGAACAAAAAGTACGTCAAGTGATCCAAGCGCAATTGGGTAAACTGGATGTTGTCACTCGTGAAGAGTTTGATGTTCAAACTCAAGTATTATTACGTACTCGCCAGAAACTGACCGAGCTTGAGCAGAAGATGACAGCATTTGAAGCTAAACTGAATGCTGATGATAACAATACTAACGCTTAATTAGCGATACCAACTAAAAAGCCCAGTTCTCATCAAACTGGGCTTTATTTTTAATTAGTCTTTCTGTTAAAACTTAACCGCCAACAGCAATATGCTTCATGTCTTTCATATAACCACGTAGTTGCTTGCCAATCACTTCAACTGGATGATTACGTAGTGCTTCATTCACTTCAATCAGCTTTTGGTTATCAACAAAGTTAGTGGTTGCGGGTAGCCCTTTACCAATAACATCCGTTGTTACTGTTGCCATGAAATGATCACGTAATAGTGGTGTCGCCACATTAGCAAATAAATAATTACCGTACTCAGCAGTATCAGAAATAACCACGTTCATCTCATACAAACGCTTACGCGCAACCGTATTGGCAATAAGCGGTAACTCATGCAATGACTCATAATACGCTGACTCATCAATGATGCCTGATGCTGTCATCGCTTCAAAAGCTAATTCAACCCCAGCACGTACCATTGCGACCATTAAAATGCCGTTATCAAAGTATTCTTGCTCTGAGATTTGAAGATCTGATGTTGGGTAGTTTTCAAATTGTGTTTCAGCAGTTTCCCCGCGCCAGCCTAGCAACTCCGTATCATCACTGGCCCAGTCAGCCATCATGGTCGTTGAGAAATGGCCTGAAATAATGTCATCCATATGTTTGTTATATAACGGGCGCATCAAGTCTTTTAGCTGCTCAGATAAATCAAATGCTTTTACTTTGGCTGGGTTTGAAAGACGATCCATCATATGGGTCACGCCACCAAACTTCAGCGCTTCAGTGATCGTTTCCCAACCAAATTGTAGCAACTTACCGGCATAGTCTGGCGCAATACCATCAGCCAGCATTTTCTCATAACAAACAATTGAGCCTGCTTGAAGCATGCCACAGAGGATCGTTTGCTCACCCATTAAGTCAGATTTAACTTCGGCCACAAATGATGACTCAAGTACACCCGCGCGATGCCCCCCTGTTGCTGCTGCCCATGCTTTTGCAATTTCAAGACCATCAGCTTGAGGGTCATTTTCAGGGTGAACCGCAATCAAAGTCGGCACACCAAAGCCACGCTTATATTCTTCACGCACTTCCGTACCAGGGCACTTAGGGGCAACCATCACCACGGTTAAATCTTTACGGATTTGCATCCCTTCTTCAACGATATTAAATCCATGAGAATAACCTAATGCCGCACCGTGTTTCATCAGTGGCATCACCGTTTCAACTACATTGGTATGTTGCTTGTCAGGTGTAAGATTTACCACTAAATCAGCTTGTGGAATCAGCTGTTCATAACTACCAACCTCAAAACCGTTATCACGCGCATTTTTAAAAGATGGACGCTGCTCATCAATCGCAGTTTGGCGTAAGGCATAAGACACATCCAATCCAGAGTCACGCATGTTAAGACCTTGGTTTAAGCCTTGCGCACCACATCCGACAATAACCACCTTCTTACCTTTAAGATAATCAGCTTCAGTTGCAAACTCTGCACGATCCATAAAACGACAACGCCCCAGCTGATCCAACTGCTGACGTAAATTTAAGGTATTGAAATAATTAGCCATAACAACAAACTCCGTGAAATATATTTATCCTTGGTTCGATATTTATTTATCGAATAGATTGATAGTAGATCAGGTAACTTGTTGCGCAAAGTGCTATATTCACAACAATCAATTGCAAATTATGCAACATAATCGATGAACATTAAAAACTTGCAACTTTTTATTCACCTTAGTGATTCACTCAGTTTTCATCAAACAGCACAGTCAATGCATATCAGTCCATCGGCCCTTAGCCGTGTTATTCAACGTCTTGAGCAAGAGTTAGGGCAAAGCTTATTCCAGCGTGATAATCGCAGCGTTGAGCTCACCATGGCAGGTAAAAAACTGATCCCTGTCGCCAGTAATATTATTTCTAATTGGCTGTCACTGAAAACGGAATTAAACAGTGATAGTTCATTACTTCAAGGCAAGCTAAAAATATTTTGCTCGGTCACAGCAAGTTATAGCCATTTACCCGCAATATTGACCGCCTTTCGACACCGTTATCCACAAATCGAAATTCAATTATTAACGGGAGATTCTGCATTAGCGATTGATAAGGTACTGAATAATGACGTTGATGTGGCGATTACCGCCAAACCCGATCAGCTTTCAGCTAAATTAACTTATATCGAATTAGATCATATTCCTATGTCAGTGATCGCACCAACAATTGCCCCGCCAGCCATTCAACCACTATTGAGTAATGAACCAAACTGGCAAGCACTACCTTTTATTATTGCCGAATCCGGCCCAGCAAGATCACGCGCAACAACTTGGTTTAAAGAAAAGAAAATCTCACCCCCCATTTACGCTCAAATTTCAGGTCACGAAGCCATCGTAAGCATGGTTGCTTTAGGGTGTGGCATTGGTATTGCCCCCGATGTTGTTATCAATAACAGCCCTATGAGTGATAAAGTGCAGCGTTTTCCGACCGAACTGATTGCACCATTAAGTTTAGGCCTCTGTTGTAAACAATCACGCCATCAAGAAAATGTATTAAAAGCGTTACTTCAATTATTTTAACATTGTTATATCAATGCGTTGTATCCGCTAACGCTGTTAGTAAGAAGACATCTAATAAACCACAATTATACCGATGTAAAAAAGTCCCGACATTGCTGTCGAGGCTTTCTTGAATATAGCAGGGGTGGAGAGATTCGAAC
>SAMEA5043655__coassemble_147_pt1 | contig 15599 bp, 18 predicted proteins | sample SAMEA5043655__metabat2_low_PE_001 | metagenome-assembled genome bin SAMEA5043655 (sample SAMEA5043655) | Gadus morhua
ACAGCCAAATATTTTAGTTCTTAAATAGACACCGCAAAAAACAACTATTCCACCAGCAATAAACTCTTTTACTATAAAAATTACGGCTTATTATTTATAATTCTTCGCTAAATCTGTCACATCCCTATATTTCAGGATCAACAATGCCCACAATCCTGACGGTTATTGCAGTATGTTTATCTATAAATAAAAAGCGTATTTAATTAGGATGTAACTGGTGACTCGCCGACTTTCCTTTGCACCAATGCCCACCAATACGCTGTTTGAAAGCACACATTTGTGACCATTTACCACTTACATTGGCATAACGCTCCATAAATTGTTCACTATGCTCAAGCCAAGCATCTGCTGTTATTCCTAATTGCTGCAAAATCTTTGGTTGGTTAGATCCAATAAAACCTTTTTTATCATTGCGAATACAGCGACCAGTCCAGTCAATAAGTTCGAGATAATCAGCAAAAGCAAAGTTTATTCCTGCTATTTTTGCCTGATGCTCGGCACCAACAAAAGGTAATAATTGAAATTGGTTACCACTTGATGGCTCTTTTTTTGAACTAGAGGGCTTAACTTTCTGATATTCAAGAATACGTTGCTGGATCGAGGTAAAATCTGATTGCTGTAATGACGATGTAACACCTGCCCTAATCGGATTTAAATCAACATACATCATGCACGATAGTAACGCTTGTTCATCGAGTAGTGCTTGAGACTTAAACCGCCCTTCCCAAAAAGCCCCTTTACATTGGTCCTCTTTATTAGCTTTTCGTGCTATTTCTTCATTAAGACAGCGCATAAACCAGCTAATACTGCCTAATCGTTGCTGCCATTCAGCCACTAAATTTGATAATGCTTGTTGTTTATCTGCACCGATTTGACCCTCTTTTAAAAAATCGACCGCAATAGGATGACCATTAAATAACTGCAACCAACGCGATATTACTTCTTCGGAGGATAACTTTTGCTGTTGCTCTATATCTATTTTCAGCACCAAATGATAATGGTTACTCATCACTGCATAAGCGCAAACATCAATACAAAATACAGCGGCTAATTGTTTGATTTTATTTACTATCCAACCACGACGATGGTGATAGTTTTTACCGTTATACGGATCGTCGCCACACAAATAGGCACGACGTACACAGCGATTAATCACATGATAAAAAGGCGTGATTTGAGGCTCTATCAATTTACGTCTTGAGATTGTCATTCGTTTCACCATAAGCAACTTGAAGCTTAAGTGTAGTAGCTCATGATTGATGTGCAATGTTATGGCTGTCCATTAATCTTTTAAAATAAAACCCCTATCATTTAATAAACAATAGAGGTTTAATTTAATATATTGCTATTTAAAACAACGACAAATTAAGCAGTAGTTTTAAAGCATTGGCGGGTTACATCGCCCCAGTATTCATCATGATAAATATCTTCAACAAATACCTCATTGGTGTAACTGCCAATCGCGCGTCGCCAAAAAGCAATCGCATTATCAGCACCCGCAATTTGCTTGCTTTGCCATAGACCTGGCATCCTATCAAATAGGATATGGGCAAAACGCTGACCTGCTTTATTTTTACGGAACACTGGCACAACGTAGAAGTCACACACTTCGTAATGATCAACACTCTCATTAGCAATCGCAGCTAACCCTGCTGGCTTACCATCGATATACAATAAATAACCAGTAACATTACCTTCAATCGGGGTATCTAAAGCAAACTTACCCTCATCATCAGGCAGTTTCTTAGTTAATGGCGAAAACTCAGCTTCATAAGCTTGGGTTAAATTCAAATAGATCGCTAGATTGCTTGCATTAACTGTGACTAATTCCACTGTGTATCCTTTTTTATTGGTAAATCCTCGTCATAGAATACCGCATATCACAAAATCAAACAGCCTCATCTGCTCAATTAATATTCATATTCATCAAGTTCCTGATATCTTATTTATTTAGTGACACACATCAAAATCAAAAGTACAAAAACAACAAAACGAAAGATATATATTTACGAATGACTTCGAAGTGTGACGTAAAATACAAAAAAAGATCAAAAAACGTGTTTTCATAAAAATAAGAAAACAAATGAAAACACAAATAACAGAGGTCTATATATGCCAAATATAGTGTTAAGTCGTATCGATGAGCGTTTAGTTCATGGTCAAGTAGGTGTGCAGTGGGTTGGGTTCGCTGACGCAAATATTGTCGTTGTTGCCAATGACGAAGTTGCCAATGATGAAATACAGCAAAATCTAATGGAAATGGTTATTGCAGATGGTATCAGTATTCGATTTTGGACCCTTCAAAAAACAATTGAAACCATTCATAAAGCTAACGATAAACAAAAAATCTTACTCGTTTGTAAAACACCAACAGATTTCCAACATCTTGTTGAGGGTGGTGTACCTATCACTGCAATCAATGTTGGCAATATGCATTACTGCGCCAATAAAAACCAAATAGCAAAAACAGTCTCCGTTGATGGCAATGATATCGCTGCTTTTCATTACCTCAAAGATCACCAGATTGCATGTTATATCCAAGGTGTTCCAACAGAAACAGCAACGGATATTTTTACTCTACTGTAAAAGGATAACGTCATGGAAATAGGATTTATACAAGCGGTACTACTCGGTATTCTTGCCTTTTTCGCTGGGCTAGATTTATTTAATGGTCTAACACACTTCCATCGTCCCGTTGTTCTCGGGCCACTCGTTGGACTGATACTCGGGGATCTTCAAACCGGTATTTTAGTTGGCGGTACCTTAGAACTTATTTGGATGGGGTTAGCTCCATTAGCCGGAGCACAACCACCAAATGTCATTATTGGCACTATCGTAGGTACGGCTTTTGCCATTACAACAAAAGTTGAACCCAATGTTGCAGTTGGTGTAGCTGTACCTTTTGCTGTCGCCGTACAAATGGGAATTACCTTATTATTCTCGGCAATGTCAGCCGTGATGTCAAAATGTGACCAAATGGCAGAAAATGCGGATACCAAAGGAATTGAAACTGTTAACTATTTAGCATTGTTAGTACTTGGTTCTTTCTATTTCCTATGTGCATTCTTACCTGTGTACTTTGGCGCTGAACATGCTGGTACCATGGTTCAAATGCTACCTCAACAACTGATTGATGGATTAGGTGTTGCAGGAGGTATCATGCCAGCCGTTGGTTTTGCGGTATTAATGAAAATCATGATGAAAAATGTCTACATTCCTTATTTCATCCTTGGATTCGTTGCAGCAGCTTGGCTACAACTGCCTATTTTAGCTATCGCTTCTGCAGCTACTGCAATGGCGATCATTGACTTCATGCGTAAACCTGAATCAGCACAACCGACTAAACCACAAGAGGATTGCGAAGATGGTATCTAATACTCACACTCACCCAGCAACTTCTATTCCTACCGTCAACCCTGATGTCCGTCCAGCACCTGGCGTTGGTGAAGATGAATACGAAGATAAAAGTACAGGCGCAGAACTCACTTCTGCAGATATAAACCGTATGGCATGGCGTTCAATGCTATTACAAGCATCATTCAACTATGAACGTATGCAAGCTTCTGGTTGGCTTTATGGGTTATTACCCGGCCTCTCAAAAATTCATACCAATAAAGCTGATTTAGCCAAATCGATGAAAGGTCATATGGGCTTTTTCAATACTCACCCATTTCTGGTCACATTTGTAATGGGTATTATTTTGGCGATGGAACGCTCAAAACAAAACGTTAATAGTATCCAAAGTACTAAAATTGCCGTTGGTGCGCCAATGGGCGGTATTGGTGATGCTATGTTCTGGCTAACTTTACTGCCCATTTGTGCAGGCATTGGTGCCGATCTGGCTTTACAAGGCTCAATAATGGGTGCTGTTGTTTTCTTATTGTTATTCAATAGTGTACATATTGGATTACGATTCGGGCTTGCGCACTATGCTTACAAAATGGGAGTTGCTGCAATTCCAATGATCAAGGCTAATACCAAGAAAGTTGGTCATGCTGCTTCTATTGTAGGGATGACAGTTATTGGTGCGTTGGTTGCGACTTATGTTCGTCTATCAACAACTGCTGAAATTGAAGCTGGTGATGCCGTTGTCAAATTACAGGCTGATGTCTTAGATAAATTAATGCCGGCATTCTTACCGCTACTTTATACATTACTTATGTATGCATTAGTTAAACGCGGGTGGAGCCCTCTTAAGCTAATCGGCGTAACCGTTGCGCTAAGTATCGCGGGTCGTTTTGCAGGTATTCTTTAAGGAATAAACAATGATATCTATCATTATCACAGGTCATGGTGCCTTTGCATCTGGCCTTGAAAAAGCCCTAACTCAAATCATTGGTCAGCAACCTCAACTTGCATGTATCGATTTTTCAGAGTCGATGAGTACCGCTCAACTAGATCAACAATTTGAAACGGCTCTACATCAACTACCTATTAATGACGGCGTTGTTTTTATGACGGATCTGTTAGGTGGTACACCATTTAGATCGGCTTCTCTACTTAGCCAGCATAATAAGAATATAAAAGTATTAACAGGTACAAACCTACAAATGGCAGCAGAGATGTTGCTTGAGCGTGATGAATATACATTATCCACTTTCTGTGAACAGGCTTTGACTGTCGCGCATAGAGGGATAACCAGTTTAGATGAACAGCTCCAAGCAAAAGCAACCCCAAGACTAGAACCTGAAGAGAATGGTATTTAATCTCATCTAAAAAAGCACCGCTACTTACGGTGCTTTTTTATATTTAAAACATAATGTTACTTAGTTTCTGGTAATAATTTAGTTTTCACCTGCTGAGACTTAGTACCCGTAGCCTTCATAAATTGTGCTTTAAGGTTATAACTAATTTCATTAGCACGAATAGTATTACCATTTTGAATAACTTTTACGTTCTTCTTTAATACCATCATGCTATCAGAAGGCGTATAGATGCCGTAACCAGATTCACCTGTGATCACTTTGCCATCTTCCATTACCCGTTTGAAGTAAGCAGGCTTGCCATACACTTCAATGGTTTTTAATTCTTTTGTTTTACCGTTTAATTTAATCACCGCTTTATCAGCTTTAATGGTGATACCACCCTGAACAATATCGACTTTACCGATTAGCGTAGTGGTATTATTTACAACATCAACATCCTGCGTGACTGATGATAACTGAATCGGTAGCTGTGTCTCTGCTGTGGTAGCAAAAGCAGATGTACTCAAAAGTAAAAGTAAAGTCGCAGTAAATAGCTGTTTTTTCATTATTTATTGTTCTCATCAAGTGATGCTAATTTTGCTGCGATAATACCAAAAAAATTAAGACGCTATCGCCCTACTTCATTGCTCTCTTGAAGTATATCGCTCTCTTTATATTCTAACTGATTTTTACACTTTTATCTTACAGCTATTTTTCTGGTGCAATTAATCCCCTCTACCCAATAAATATATTCTCTATAATCAATAAATTATAAATTCATAATAATACTACGTTGCAGATACAACAAAAAGAAGGTAAATTAACACCTTATTGTTGTACAGGTAACAAAAAATGAAAGAAAAAATTTATCAATACCTTATTTATATCGTACTCACTATCGTCAGTTGTTTTTCCCTCTTTTTATTGATAAGTGATAACGTTGCGCCATTTACCACTCAATCAACGTTATATCGTGCGGTTGCTAACATTTCACCACAAGTCTCGGGGGTTATTACCAATGTTGCCATTCAAAATGGTCAAACTATCCATCAAGGAGAGTTACTGTTTACTATCGACCCTATGCCCTATGCGCTAAAAGTTCGTCAAGCACAAGCAGATTTAACCCAAGCAGATCAAAACTATTCAGCGCAAACTCAACAATTAGTCACAGCTAGTCAACTTTTAAAACAACGCCAATTACAATCACACAATGCGGAAACATCATTAGTTCGATTTAAGCAGTTAATTAATAAAGGCTTAGTGACTCGCCAACAATTTGATGACGCACAAACACAAGCCGCGGTTGCAAACAGTGCTTATCAGGGGGCTAAAGCGGATGTATTACGTATAAAAGCACTGCTGAATGGAAAATCTAACAATGCAGCGGTGGAATTAGCCCAAACTAAATTAGCTCAAGCGCAATTAGATCTCACTCATACTCACGTTATTGCACAAACGACAGGTACGATCACCAATTTACAATTACAAACAGGCAGTTATATCAGCCAAGGTACACCCGCTTTATTTATTGTGAATGAAAAGAAGGCTTGGCTAAGTGCTGATTTCAATGAGAAAGGCATGGATCACTTACAACCACAAGATGCAGTATATATTACATTTGATGCGATCCCTGGGAAGATTTTTAACGGTGAAATCAGTAGTCAAGATCGCGCAGAATTTGATGCTGAAAATCCTAATAATCAACTTTCAACCGTGGCTAACGATAAACATTGGCTCCGCGAATTACAAAAAATCCGCACCCGCATTACCGTTAACGATCTTGATCCTGCTCTGATTTCAGGGGCAAGAGCCAGTGTTATGGTACAAAGTAATGATCCAATCATAAATACGATAGCCCACGCTTGGATCAAATTAGTCGCTATTTTTCATTATATTTACTAAACGGTAAGGCGTTATGCGATTGAATAAAAATGATATTAATGGCGCATTACGCATTGCGCTAACCATCACTGTTTGTATGTTAATCGGTAAATTAGCCAATTTTAATTCACCTGTTTACTTTGCACTTTATCCAACCATATTAATGACCAAAGGACGTCAATTTTCATGGTCTGGTATTGCCCGTATGTTCTTTCCTACGTTTATCGCCGCCAGCACTGCGTTAATCGTGAGTAACTTGTTTTATAATCATCCTTTTATTATTTGGACGATTAGCTTATTTTTCTTTGATTTTATGCGCCGTCGTGCCAATACGCAGGCGAAATTAAATCAATTATTAATGCCAACCTTCAATTGGATTTTAATTATTATTTTTGCCCAGCATACTAATATGAATATGCCTATGAGAATTCATGAAATATTACTAGCGATGATAATTACCGTGGTCGTTGCCAAAACAATGATCTGGCTTTTCCCTGTCACAAAAAAAAAGCAACCATTAACACCAATGCCAACGTTTACGATTGGCTATAAACATCGATTTGTCACATTGGTACTATTGGGAATGAGTGTTGCTTTTTTAATGGTGGTTGATTTAATTTCTGCAACATTTTGTTTGGTCCCCGTTATTGCAGCAGCAACCCAAATTAACCGCACGAACTATATAAAAACCATAAAGTTACGGTTTATTACCCAAGTTGGCGGTTGTATGATTGCGCTTATTTTTTCAATTATAATGATGGGGCACCAAGACATTATTCCCTATTATGCATTTATCCTTGGTGGATTGATCTTTACCTTAGCGATAATGATGAGCACCAGTAAAGGACCGGAACAAAATATTCATGCTGATGCTATATTAGCAACGGTATTGCCGATTCAACTCTATATCGGAAGTAATAGCCTTAATTTAGAGAGTACCTTTCTACGCGGGTGGGAACTAGCGGTAACTTTAGGTATATTATATTTGATCCATTTATTAAGTTTGATGAAGAGAGTGTAATGCACCCAGTAATGACTAATATACCTGAATTGGACAGTAGCCTAAGTTTTACACTTGGGCTCACTTATAAGCAATTTAGAACGATTGCTAACCAATCTTTGAATACTCAATTCGATATCACCCTTGAAATGCTTGGTGCATTACGGGTATTGGATCATTTAGGAGAAATTCCTCAACAAGCGGTTGCAGAAGCATTACAACGTGAACGATCTGTCACTAAACGCTTAATTGATAATTGTATTAAGCGTGATTTGATTGAAGCAAAAAAAAGCGACACCAATAAAAAAGCGCGCTATTTAGCCATTACAGCGAAAGGAGCAGCCATAAAACAACAAGCTGATGTCACTATAAAAGCGATCACGGCCGATTTTTATGCGCCACTTAATCAACAAGAGCAACAATTATTATTGTCTCTCTGCCGACGATTAATAAAACCAGATTTCATTTTAGGCAACGATAATTAACACCCCATTTATTATCATTAGTTGCTAGTAAACAATCAATTAGCAACTAATGATCACCATTCCACCTGCATACCACACTCACACGACATTCTATTTGATACCTAATCGTCACTATCTTATCTATCTAGATCCACGAGTAACTATATGTTATAACATTACAAATACGTAATAATTACACCCTCGCAATTATCACTCATCAGATGATGAATATGGAGCTTCTCACATGCGCAGGAATGTCCTTTGCAGTTTTATACTATCAATCGCAGCATTATCACCCATAACTAGCCAAGCACACCCTCATTCATGGATTGATATGAAGACTTATATTGAGGGCAATAATAATCAAATCACGGGCTTTAAGATGGTATGGACATTTGATGCAATGACCACCGCTTATATGCTTGATGGTGAAGATATGTCGGCGGAAAATAAACAAAAAACGTTGAAAAATGTTGCTGAGTCCGTAATGGAAAACATGAAAAATGCGCATTATTTTACGTATTTTTATGATAATGAAACGCCAATTAAATACCATATTCCTGCTGGCGGTGAGTTCATTAAACCACGCGCCAAAGCCACCCTCACTTTTGAGTTGCCATTAGCAAAACCGAAAACCGTCACTAAAGATTCACTGAAATTGTTAATCTTTGAACCTAGTTATTATGTAGATATGTCATGGGCTAACAAAAGTGACATCGTGCTGTCACCTGAATTAGCTAAAACCTGTAGCTTTAAGCTCATTGAACCACATCCAACCCCAGAACAAGTTACTTTTGCGATGTCGCTTCCAGCAGATGCTGATCCTGATAATAAATTAGGCCAAGTGTTTACGCAGACGGTTCGGCTGTATTGTGATGTTAGTAACGCCTCGCCTTCCACTAAATAATACTAATTTAGGATCTACCGCATGAAATCCGCCTATAACTCAACTTCAGAGGCTGATCACACTTCCTTGGCCTCATCATCTTGCTGCCACCAACATGAGCACCACCACGAGACATGTCAGCATCATTCAGAGGTCACTGATGATGGCCATAATGCAGCATGCGAACATCACCACGCGGATGTTAGCCCCACTCCTATCTCTTGGTTAACTCGAACAGTGGTATTACTGTTGTTTCTTGGTAGTGGTTATTATTTATGGCTGCAATGGCCAGCGATGCTAATGACCAGCATTAAGTGGCAACGTGATATTAATGGTCAACTTAGTGATTTACTTTATGATGCCCAGCAAAACATAACTGCCGCTTATTCATTAGCAGGATTGAGCTTTCTTTACGGTATATTTCACTCATTAGGCCCAGGTCATGGCAAGATGATTGTCACCACTTACCTTGCAACTAACCCTGCCAAAATAAAAGCCAGTTTAATCATGACGGTGGTATCGGCTTTTGTACAAGCTGTGGTTGCGATTACACTGGTTAGCATTCTATTAGTGTTTTTTAAATCGTCTATGCGCCAAGTGAATGATGCCGCAGATCAATTCATTAGCTATAGCTTTATGGCAATGCTGTTGCTTGGGGTAATTGTTATTTATCGTAGTTTAAAGCAAGCATGGCAACTTAGATCGGCGCAACGTCACCACCATCATGATCATGGTGATGATTGCGGTTGCGGTCATAAACACTTCGCTAATGCTGATGAAATCAATAATGCCACCAGTTTGCGTGAATACATGGTGATTGTATTCAGCATTGGTATTCGCCCTTGTACTGGCGCTATTTTAGTGTTGTTATTTGCTAACATGGTTGGGCTTTATTGGCTTGGCGTTATCAGTGCGATTTTAATGGCAGTAGGTACTGCGCTGACAACATCAGGGATCGCATTACTGACCTTATCAGGTAAAAAGATTGTTAGTCGCTATTTAGCTACCAACCAACGTCAACGTACAATGACCAGTATTATCGTTAAACTGATCGGAGGTATATTACTGGTGTTATTGGGTTTATTGCTACTTAATGGCCACAGCTATGGTATGTCGCCAGTGTTATAGCGTTATCTTTTTCTTACATTATCTGAACGAAAAAAGGTTGAGTGGTAATCACTTTCAACGAGAAAGAGATAACAGTACACTCAACCTTTTTATTATACTGGTACGCTCATTTTATTAACGAGTGTGCTGCTTAATCAACAGCAACTCCCTGACGTCGATAGTCACGCAAAATTTGCTGTTCCGCAATGGTTGATAAAATAAACATCATCATATAACCAAAACCTAACGCAACAATAATAGCCACCACATTAGCGGTAAAGAGTGCTAATAAATAATAACTAACAACCAAGGTTACAATCCCACTTAATCGAATCATTAAACTTAATGTAAATTTGCCATGGGCTTTTATATACGCCAACTGGTAAGCATTGAGCATCATGAAAATGAAGAAAATAGAAAAATGAAATAAGACAATTTCCGCACCTTTATATTGTGCAGGGAAAATAAACCCAATAATATCTTTACCGCCTAATAGCATGACTAAGAAAAAGATCACACTCACTATGATTGCTAACCGATAGACCCAACGACGAATCGCTCGTATTTGAGCATGCTCTCCTTTGCGGACACTTTGTGATAATTCAGGTAATACAAAGCGATAAATGGGAAATACAAATAACATTGTCATGTAAGTAAAGATCGGCCTTACTACCACTTGGAAATCACCTAACTCATCTAAACTAAAATGGGTGATCGTCAGCAGAACCGCGGCGTAAATCATCAGGATACTGGCCCCTGCTTCTAACGATGCGGTGAAACTTTTACGGACATAATTACGCATATTAGGATCAAGCTGAACCGTGGTTAATGGTTTGGTCGCTATCTGTTTTCTGCGTTTCCAATACATGAAATGGGCAACAACCAATGAAGAAACCATCACACTATAAAAAAGAGAAGCTAATGCGGTAAAATGGAACACATAATAACAACACACAAAGGTGATAACGTTAGATGTGGGCTCAATCCAAGTGACTTTATTTGATACATCATATAGACGGTACATTGCAATTAAATTGGTAAAGTATATTTTTAATCCCATACCAAAAATAACGCCAACCATTTCAAAATAGCCAACATTAATATGGAGTTCGTGTTTTATATAAGGTAAAATCACCCCCCATGTAATTAACACCATCACAATTAAACTAAAGCGGAATATATTTATAATATCATGATCGTTATGGGTTTGGCTGTATGTAACAACCATTGACGATCGAAAGCCTGTCATTAAAATTAATGATAATGACACAATATCAATAACACTATTAAATAACGCTAAATCATCTTTTGCAACCCATTGTGCCAACCACACTTTAAACAAAAAACCAATAGAAATACTGGCTAATGTCGCCCAAATACCCGCAACAAATGCTGTTTTTAAGCGGGTTAATGTATCAACATCATCAACTAAAGGAATGGCCTGAGACTCTTTCATAGGTAATAACTATAAATAAACATATAGCTATGATACTGGATTTTTGGTGTGAGATCTCAAGCGAAAAAAAGATTTAATCAGCCACGCGTAAATTGTATTTTTATCGCTTTATTTACAATAGCTTATTTTTTATAAATAACGCATAAAGCACTTCAAATTCCGCACAATAGCGTTCTAAATGGCGAAACAAAAACTGAAGGTTATTATGACATCCATGACTAACACAATAACGGATCGTTCTTTCAATACTTTTTATTTTAAATCGTGCGAAAATCAAACGACATTTTAATTGTTGCTGCGGTAATAAGAAAAACTTAACGAATGAAACCATTTTACATCCAAAAGAAGCATGAGCTAATTATTGCGCGTATTCTAACAACTTTTATAATCCGATTAATCCACTTTAAATGGAATCAAAATTCTTAAAAAGATGCTACTGACGATCACCGTCACTCTGCAAATAATAATGATAATAAAAAATGCCATTCATCATTGGGGAAATTTACTCTTAATTGAAAAAATAACCACCCACTCTTATTTATAGGTGATTATTAATTCATCTTAAATTAAAACATCTTTAATATTTTGTTATTAAAATGCGTTTACTATTACTTTAACGCATTTGAAATAGTAGCAGTATTATGTTCCATCATTTTAATGTACGAACTGGCTGGTTCATTAGGTCCAGATAAGGCATCTGAATATAATTTACCCCCTATTTTAGCCCCTGTTTCCTGACTGATCTGCTCTATCATGCGATTATCAGTAATGTTTTCAATAAAAACAGCACGCACATGATCATCACGTACTTGATTTATGATTTTGGCAACATCAGCAGCACTGGCTTCAGCATCCGTACTTGTTCCTTGAGGTGCTAAAAAGGTCACATCATAATCACGTGAGAAATATTGAAACGCATCATGCGAGGTCACAATAACGCGTTGCGATGCAGGAATCTTGGCAAACTGCTGTTTTATATCAAGTTGCAGCTTATCCAACTTTTGCAAATAAGCCTGAGCGTTATGCTGATAATCACTTGCGTGTGCCGGATCTATCTTCATCAATCCCGCTTCAATATTTTTCACGTAAATCTTAACGTTAGTGACACTGTTCCATGCATGAGGATCATATACGCCGTGGTGGTGATGATTATGGTGATCACAACTTTCTTTAGCTGCCGAGTGATGCTGATCACACCCTTCTTCCGCTAAAGTTAACGTATTAATTCCCTTTGACGCTACCACTTCAATGCCTTTAAAATGAGCAGACTCCATTAACCTTGGTAACCACCCTTCTAGTCCAAGTCCATTGATCACCACTAACTGTGCATCTTTCACAGCCACAGCATCCATTGGTGCAGGACTATAAGTATGAACATCACCATTAACCCCGACTAAATCTTTCACTGTTACGTGATCGCCCCCGACTTGCGATACTAAATCGCCTAAAATAGAGAAACTTGCAACAACAGGAATTTTGGTATCAGCCATTGCTGATGAACTCACTCCTAAACTTAATACCACCACAGTAATAATATTTTTTTTATTCCAGAAATACTTCATTGACATCTTAACCTTTACTCCAATTTTTAAAAATCATGCCACCTTGGCGGCCAAATAATAGTGACAACAAATACAACCCACCCATCACCAATACAATTGATGGGCTAGTCGCAAAACCTAAATAATATGAAAGAATTAAACCGATATAACAGCTAGTAATAGAGGCAACGAAAGCAATGATAAACATGCCACCTAAACGACCACTCCAAAAACGAGCAATGGTTGCTGGCAAGATCATTAATCCGACTGCCATTAATGTACCAAGAGCCTGAAAGCCAGCAACAAGATTAAGCACCAATAACAATAAGAAACCATAATGGGCAACGCCACTGAGTTTACTGACTGTTTTAAAAAACGCAGGATCAACACACTCCATCACCAAAGGGCGATAAAGCACCGCTAAAGTAAGCACTGTTATTGAAGCAATTAACGTCAGTAGAATTAGCGCGGCATTATTAAGCGCTAATGTCGAACCGAATAAGACATGCAATAAATCCATATTGCTGCCTTTTGAAGAAATAATAAGTACGCCTAATGCCAACGACAATAAATAAAAAGCGGCCATACTTGCATCTTCTTCTGCTTTTGAATGTCGTGCTGCAATACCGGCTAAAATAGCCACAATGCACCCCGCTATCACACCACCAATCGTCATGGCAGTCACAGAGATCCCTGAAATTAAGAAACCAATTGCAGCCCCAGGCAGGATGGCATGTGACATTGCATCGCCAGTTAAGCTCATTCGCCGCAAGGTTAAAAAGATCCCGATTGGTGTCCCACTAATACTCAATAATAAGCATCCCCATAGGGCACGTTGCATAAAATTAAAATCACTAAAAGGTTGAATTAAAAAGTGTATTACCTCAGTCATGACCACATTCCTGCTGCACGTCCATTGCTATAGGGGATAATATCGATAAAGATTGAATTTTATCAAAGCAAGGAGTGAGATAAGCCTGATATCCCGCTTGCTGTAAATGATGACTTTGAAGCACTGTTTTAGTATCACCACTCGCGACTAACTGTGTTGCAATCAGAATCGTAGTCGGAAAATAGCGGGCAACTAACGATAAATCGTGCATAACAGCAATAACGGTTTTACCTTGTTGCTGGCAACGTTTTATTACCGCCATTAAATCTTCTGATGTTTGTGCATCAATCGCGGCAAAAGGCTCATCTAATAATAATATTTGAGCATCCTGAAGTAGCATTCGAGCAAATAGCATCCGCTGAAACTGCCCGCCTGATAGCTCACTAATCTGACGTTTTTCCATACCTGACAGCTGTACAGTCACTAATGCTTGAGCCATTTTATGATATTCTTCTTGTGTAAATCGTCGCCAAAATGAACTACGACGCCAAGCACCCGCAGAAATAAACTCTTCAACTGTAATTGGAAAATTACGATCAATGTGGCTACTCTGCGGCAAATAAGCGATGTCTTTCATTGTGTACAGCCCCAAACATACCTCTCCTGTCGTCGGCGTTATTTGCTTCATAAGTGCTTTTAATAACGTTGATTTTCCTGCACCATTCGGACCCACAATAGCAACTAAATCACCATCATTAATAGTGCAAGATATAGCATCGAGCGCAATATTATGACGGTAAAAGAATGTAAAATTAGATAATGAAATCATACTGATACCTAAATAAAATAAAATAACGCCCACCACAAGAAAATAATTATCGCCAAACCAATAACACTCCGTTGGCATACACCGGTTAACAACAAGGAATTACGATAACTTGACTTATTATGATATGTTATATCATTACATTTAGTGTGCGTGGTTGAAGGATTTTGTTGACGAATCATTACTCTATTCTTTTATTATTTAGCAGAAAGACCATAAAGTGACGCCATCGCCACAACTGGTTATGTTATAACATAACAATTGTAACAAATACAACTTTGGTTACAATTGATTTATTAACAACCATAGTAATCTCATTGCATCGGTTATAAGCAGTATGTATAAATAGGAAAATAACCAATAAGAGAAAAATATGAAGATAAGCCCCATAACATCATCACATTGGCATCAAATAAAACATATTCAGTATTTGGCTTATGGTGATGATTATTCCGAATCTATGGCTGTTTTAAAAACGAAAATAGCGATATCACCACAAACATGTTTGGTATGTATTAATGATGATCACCATGTTGTCGGCTATCTGATTAGTCATCCTTGCGATAAAAAATCTCTGCCTCAGTTAAATCAATCAACCTTACACATAGACAATACGCATTTACATCTTCATGATTTAGCGATTGCACCTGCATCACAAGGACAAGGACTGCCTTCTTTATTGATCAACCATTTATTGGTAGTGCTAAAGACAATGAATTATCAGTCAGTCTCATTAATTTCGGTTCAAAATTCAGCTTCATTTTGGAAGAAATTTAATTTTATTATTGATGATTCGCTTCGCGTACCTACAGGCTACGGCTCCAATGCTATTGGCATGTCTCGCTTACTATCAACCTAAGATGCGTTACTTGAAGTATTAACTGCCAAGTAACAGTTAATACTATTGTTGTTTTATAGAAT
>SAMEA5043655__coassemble_149_pt1 | contig 15321 bp, 12 predicted proteins | sample SAMEA5043655__metabat2_low_PE_001 | metagenome-assembled genome bin SAMEA5043655 (sample SAMEA5043655) | Gadus morhua
GAACGATTATCTAAACGTTGAATATGTACCGTGATTTCTTCGCGGTCATGGTATAAATGTTTAGCTTGAAGCTTAAACTTAACCCCATTTTTAATCAGTAGCACTTTTAGATTTTCAATATCTTGCAGTACTTCATCATAACGACCTTTCATTGGCAGTTTAAGGTTAAAAATAGCCTCTTTTGCCCATGCTTTAATTAACCACTCACCCATTAGGTGCGCCACACGAGCTGGCTTTTCAATCATGTCACATACGATCCACGTAATATTTTTACGTGCTGGTTCATATTTAAAACCATCAACCGCATGATATTTAACTTGGCCAGTATCCATTAAGCTTTGCGCCATGGTGCCGTTATCAATCGCGTGAACGAACATCGAACGTTTCACTAATTGATACGTCCAACCACCAGGACAAGCACCTAAATCAACACTCCACATGCCAGGGGCTAAACGCTCATCCCACTCTTCACGAGGGATAAACACATGAAACGCTTCTTCTAACTTCAACGTTGAACGACTCGGTGCATCTGAAGGGAATTTAAGACGCGGGATCCCCATAAAGAACTGTGAATTATTTTGCGGGTAAGAATAACCAACAAAACAACACCCTGATGCAATAAAGCACACGTGTAATACCGGTTTTTTATGGTTATCTTTAACGTATAAAATATTACGCTTACGCATTGCTTGACGTAGTGGCACCGTAAATTTACGGCAGAACTTCAATAGTTCTTTCGCTTCATTGGTGTCCGGTGTTTCAATACGTAAATCACCACAAATTGGGAATTCTTCACCAATAGTTTCTAAAATAGGGGTAATACGATCTTCTACTGGTAAACCCGTTAGCATGGCTGATGTTGCAAACATTTGACGGGCAAAAATCAACTGAGAAAATGGCTGCAGTTTAATAAATTTATCTGCGTCACCCGCTTGGTAAAATTCAAATAACACATAACCTGAATTGTTTTTCGCCCGAGGGAAACCAAACAATTCCAGCGTATTTGCTTTGTCTTGAACCTCACCGGCACATTCTTTTTCAAAGCCAGGACGACAGTACAATAAAACTTGATTCACGTTGGAACCCTCAAGCTGAACGCCAGGCTGCTATTGCAAGCATCACCCAGCCAATAATAAAACATATTCCGCCCATCGGAGTGATGGGACCAAACCACTTAATGCTGGTTAAAGCCAATGCATATAAACTGCCACTAAAGCAAAGTATACCCAGGCCAAAAAACAGCGCCGCGTATGATAACGCTTTTGATGGTAAAAAGCGTGACAATATTCCACAAGCTAATAATGCTAAAGTATGCCACGCCTGATATTGAACCCCAACGTTAAACACGTCGAGTAAATGTGGCGCTAATCGATGACTTAATCCATGCGCAGCAAATGCGCCCAAAGCCACCATTATCACACCACTGCAAGCAGCAAACATCAGCATTAATCGTGATTGCTGGCGTTGTTTAAGTGTTAATTCAACAACCATTAACACGCTCCTTTCACACCAACACAGTCTTTAATAAATTGTGCTAATGCCGCAATCGCAACAGCGATATTTTCAGCTTCAGTATGACCAGATACTTTTCGCGGCTTAAAACCATGGTCACCATCGGCTAAAAATTGATAATTTACTTGCGCTGAAAAAGGCCACTGCTCAACTTCACTACGGACACCAAAAGTGTCACGCTCACCTTGTAAAATAAGGGTAGGTACCGTCATTGTTGCTAAATGATCGCCGCGATAATTTTCAGGCTTCGCCGGGGGATGAAATGGAAAACCAAGACAAGCAACCCCGCTGACTTTCGATGCACAGTTACTGACCAGTGGTGTTTCAGCGGCAATATCAGTCACCATCAAACTCGCCATGCGACCGCCCATTGATTTGCCGCCAATCACTAACTTACCATTATCAAACTGATCAATATGAGTTTGGAAGTCGGCTAATAATTTTGGCTGGCGATCTGGCGGACGCTTTTTGCCATCTTCCGCACGTTTGATCATATAAGGAAAATCAAACCGTACGACTTGAATATTATGTGCGGCTAAACCCGTCGCAACCGTGGTCATAAAAGCGTGATCCATCCCAGCGCCTGCACCATGCGCAAATAAAAACGTCGCGACTGCATGTTCAGCATTTGGACCATCAATCAAATACTCAGGCTTCTTCAATGACATCCGGCATATCCTCTTGCTCTTTACGGGCTTTATTTAAAATCCAATCACGGAAAATTTGAATCCGCCCAGTATCAGCTTGTTTTTCCTGACACACAAAATAAAACGCATTTTTACTAACGATGATCTCATCAAACGGACACACTAACCGCCCAGCTTCTAACTCTGGCTGAGCCAAAACATTATTGCCTAATGCAATACCTTGTCCGTGAGCAGCAGCTTGTAACACCATTGTTGAATGACTAAAAATGGGGCCTTGATTAACATTGACGTCCTTCACATCATAATGACGAACATAGTTTTTCCACTCTTTACGAGAAGTGTCATGCAACAGCGTGTGTAATTTTAAGTCATCAATAGTGCGTAATGGCTTCGTTCCAACTAATAACATCGGTGAACACACCGGCATCATAAACTCTTGATACAGTTTATCTGCACGTAAACCCGACCAATTACCGCGGCCATAATAAATCGCCACATCAACATCATCGGTCAACGAACCTTCATCAAGATCAACCGCTTTAATGCGTACATCAATTTCCGGATGTTTCTCATTAAAATCGGTTAATCTTGGCACTAACCATTGAATTGCAAAACTAGGAGGTAAACTAATGGTTAAAGCACCTTTAGATCCTCTTTCAAGTACCTTATCCGTCGCATCTGAAATCGATGAAAAGATATCTTTAATATCAAGAAAGTAACTTTGACCTTCTTCGGTTAATAGCAACGAACGGTTGCGCCGACGGAATAATTTTAGCCCAAGAAATTCTTCTAAGGCTTTAATTTGATGGCTAACTGCGGCTTGAGTAACAAAAAGTTCTTCGGCAGCGCGAGTGAAACTTAAATGTCTCGCTGCGGCTTCAAACACCTTCAATGAGTTAAGTGGGGGTAAACGTCTTGACATACTTTTCGATGCTCTCTAATGCATTAGTTTTTTTCATCTCAAACATTATAAATTGTCCATTGTTTAAGTGCCATATAAACCCTATTATTCGTTTCGTAATGTTGATGAACATTTTGTGTTTTGCCCTCTGGCTAACCGCTAAATTAGCATTACGATGTTGTGTTTGCATATTGTCCGGATCCTGCCGGATAGGTAGTTATCTACCTCTTTACTTCCTGTATTTTGACCTTGGTGTCAAAATCATTGTTAGCACTGCGCCCCAACGCAGTGCTATTTTTTTATTTCTCAAAAAACATCGCAACACTTGCTCTTCCTTGCATTTATTAGCATCATCAATCATTCAAATTTCTGTAATGTGACCTGCTATGACCATACCATTCGATATCAAACAAATTCAAACCCAATTTCCAGCACTGCAACATTCCGATGTCGCACCGCGAGCGGTTTATTTAGACAGTGCAGCGACAGCCCAAAAGCCTGCGATTGTTATCGATACCCTAAGTCACTATTACCGCGGCTATAATGCGAATGTACATCGAGGGAGTCATAGTTTAACGGCTAACGCTACCTTGGCATTTGAACAAGCACGAACCACCGTACAGCAATTTATCGGTGCCGCCAGCCATAAAGAAATCATCTGGACCCGTGGTGCAACTGAAGCGTTGAACTTAATCGCCCAAACCTATGCCCGTACCCACTTACAAGCGGGTGATGAAATTTTAGTCAGCGAAATGGAACATCATGCCAATATAGTACCTTGGCAGATGGTCGCCGAACAAACTGGCGCTAAAGTCGTTAAAATTCCAATGCACAGTAATTGCACCTTGGATATTGATGCTTATCAACGTTTATTATCCGCTAAAACAAAAATTGTCGCAGTTGCCCATATCACTAATGTTACCGGTACTCGTAATCCAATCGAATCAATGATAGCGGCTGCTCACCAATATGGCGCGGTGGTGGTGGTTGATGGAGCTCAAGGGATAGCCCACGAACAAGTAGACGTGCAAGCGCTTGATGCTGATTTCTATGTTTTCTCAGGCCATAAAATTTACGCGCCCGCAGGCATTGGCGCACTCTATGGTAAACAAGCACTACTTGAAGCAATGCCACCATGGCACGGCGGCGGAAAGATGGTCGAAAAAGTCTCATTTAGTGGCACTAGCTACGCGGGTTTACCAGGAAAATTTGAGGCAGGCACGCCCAATGTCGCCGGCAGTTTAGCTCTCGCTGCGGCAATCGAATGGCTACAAAGTATCGACCGCCAAGGCGCAGAACAACACATTGCTGATTTACGTCAACAAGCATTAGACGGTATTAAAGATATTGAAGGATTGCGGATCATTGGTCTTCAGCCTGATGCGAGCTTATTCTCATTTGTGGTCGATGGCATCCATCATCAAGATATTGCGACCTTGCTAGATCAACAACAGATTGCACTACGTGCTGGTCATCACTGTGCCCACCCGATGCTGGATGCGCTAGGCTTAACGGGAACATTGCGAGTATCATTAGCCCTTTATAATGACCAACAAGATGTGGCGCGTTTTATTGCAGCGCTGCATAAAGCCTGTGATTTATTGTAATTGCAGCCAAGGAAAAGATGATGACCACCACTCTAACGCTACCTCAGCACCCTTTTGGGACTGAGATCACCACCGCCGATATCATTGCCCTAATGCAAGTTGCGACGGGATGGGAAGATCGCTATCGCAACGTTATTCAGCTTGGTAAAAAATTGCCACAGCTGGATGATAGTTATAAACAAGATCAACTTAAAATCAGTGGCTGTGAATCACAAGTTTGGCTACACCATCAAATTATTGATGATCACTATTACTTTATTGCTGATTCAGATGCACGCATTGTGCGCGGCTTAATTACCTTAGTACTTGCGGCTTATGATGGTAAAACGGCCACTGAAATTAACGCTTTTGATATCGATACCTATTTTCAGAGCCTCGGTCTGATTGATCATCTTAGCCCTTCACGTGGTAATGGTTTAAAAGCGATTGTTGAGCAAATAAAACAACTCGCCCACTAAGTTCACCACTGGCTCATGATTATCCTTAACAACAAACAATAAAAAAAGCGGATCCCAAAGATCCGCTTTTTTATTTTTATTTATCAACTACAACTGTTTAATTATTGACGATACTTTTCGATTAATTTCTTAATAATATGCGCTACAGCAACAAAACCAAAACTGGCCGTTACAACGGTTGCGGCACCAAAACCACTGGCACAATCCATTCGTTTCGGACCATCTGCCGTGGCTTTTACTGCACACACAGAGCCATCAGCTTGTGGGTATTTCAAATGTTCGGTTGAATACACACAATCAATCCCAAATTTACGCTTGGGATTTTTAGTGAAATTATGATGCTGACGTAATGTTTCACGCAACTTTCTCGCCAATGGATCTTGGATCGTTTTGGTTAAATCGGTGACTTGTATTTGCGTTGGATCTGTTTGCCCACCAGCGCCACCAATTGTAATCACTTTAATTTTATTACTTTTACAATACGCCAATAATGCGGCTTTTGCTTTAAGGCTATCAATCGCATCGAGTACGTAATCAAACTCTTTTGATAAGTACTCAGCTTGATTTTCAGGGCTAATAAAATCATCAATTAAATTAACCTTACACTCAGGGTTAATTAAGTGAATACGCGCCTCCATTACTTCAATTTTGCTTTGACCAATAGTCCCTGTCATTGCATGAATTTGACGGTTAATATTGGTTACACACACATCATCCATGTCGATCAAGGTCAATTCACCGACCCCTGAACGAGCTAATGCTTCTGCCGCCCATGAGCCAACACCACCGATACCAATCACACACACATGTGCAGCGCGAAGGATCTCAACTTCACTGTTGCCATATAAACGACGAGTGCCGCCAAAACGCTGATTATAACTATCGGATGCTGGGGTATCTAATTCACGCATACTGGTTCTACACTGCTTGAGGTGGATAAACAAAGAGTGCGTTTTTATACGCACTCTGAAAACAATTGTCTAGTCAGACCAAGAACATCACAACCGAGACCTTTTTAATCATCACTATTATCGTGGCATTAACCACGGATCTTGGGTTGCAGTACCTTTAAGACCTAAACGCCATACACGACCAAAATGCTTGTAGTGACCAGCATCCGTACCCGCTTGCTTACCCATACCATGATACAAATCTAGATGATTACCTTTCACTGCACCACCAGTATCTAGCGCCAGCAATAAGCGTAATACGTGCTTACCTGTCCAGTTACCTTGCGCATCTAACTGCGGTACTTCAGCTAATAATACCGATCCCATGGGAATATATTTACGATCCGCCGCTACTGCCGCATTCGCTAACAGTGGAATACCTGCACTGCCTTTAACATCTAATGTTTTACGTGGTGAGAAAAAAACATAAGATGGATTTTGCTCTAATAGTTCACGCACTTCACTTTCACTGTGCGTCGCTACCCATTCCTGAATCGCTTGTAATGACATCTTGGCTTTCGGCACTTCACCACGATCAATCAACACGCGGCCAATACTGACATAACGATGACCATTCTTACCTGCATAACCAAAGTATTGCAGTTGATTATCATCTTCAAAATGAACGAAACCGCTGCCTTGTACTTCCATCATAAATAAATCAAGCATCGATTTACTGTAACCCAGCACTAAACCTTGACCTGCTAGCGCACCATCATAAATTTGCTCACGTGAAGGACAACGCCCTTTACAGGTCGGCATTGCATAAATTGGGTAACGGAAGACATTGGTTGGCTTGTGACGCAATTCGATCACTGGCGAGTAATAGCCCGTAAACATCACATTACCTTCACCATTAGCTCCCCCCATTTGTGCAGCCTGAATACCGTATTTTGCTAAGGTACTTGGGTTTCCACTGTGCTTAGCCCAATTTTCAACTTGGCTATACAAGGGTTCAAATTTACGTGCCATTGACGGTGAACGTGAAGTAACCATTTTTGCTTGTGGCGCAAAGGTGCTGTAATCATGGGGCTTATTTGAATCAACTTGCGAGACTTTATTTAAAACATGATCAAAATGCTGGCCTAAATATTGGTGTGCTAACGGGTTACCAACAGCGGCTAAACTTGGTTTTTCCGTTGTTGTACTGTCTGGTGACGAACATCCCACCAATCCAAAAAGAATAATTGCGACTGTTGCTTTACGTAACACGATAGATAAGCCTATAAAAGTTTTATGAAAAGGTAAAAATGATCCGTTGTTTACTCGTGTCAAAGCAGTAAACCGGTGCCAATACTAACAAACGCGGCCTAAAAAGAAGTAACTATTTCAAATAATCTACTGAGAAATGACATAACACTAATGAAAGGTTTAAGGCTAATTAGCCCTCACTAACGTTCCATTAAAATAATTAGTCATACTATAGCGAGAAATATCACGACATAATGTATCGATTACAGCTTCTCTCCCACTAGCTTAACAACACCAAGCTTAGTCCCGCCAGAGCGAATAAATAATTTAACCTCAATCACATTTAAATGCTGCACAAAGCAAATAATTGCTTTAATTTGTTAACTATAAATTAAACATCAATATAGATATGGATATCATTTGTGAATACACGTAAGACCCCCCTGGTAAAAGGATTTCGTCAATCAGCCCCGTATTTAAATGCGCATGTGGGTAAAACCATGGTGATCATGGTCGGAGGTGAAGCAATTGCTGATCCCAACTTTGCCAACATTGTTAGCGATATTGCTTTGCTACACAGTTTAGGTATTCATATTGTGATGGTGTATGGCGCTCGACCACAAATAACGACCTTATTACAACAGCAGCAATATGATAACCCTTATCACAAAGGCATAAGAATCACCGACGAATATAGCTTAGAAATAGCCAAACAAGCAGCAGGGCAAGTACAACTTGATATTACCGCTCGCTTTTCAATGGGACTCAATAATACTCCAATGGCAGGATCACAGATTAATGTGATTAGCGGTAATTTTATTATTGCGCAACCATTAGGCATCGATGAAGGTGTCGATTTTTGTCATAGTGGTAAAATTCGCCGTATTAATAATATGGCTATCACTAATCAATTAGAACAAGGTTCAATTGTATTACTTGGGCCGATTGCTAGCTCAGTGACTGGCGAATGTTTTAACCTCACCTCAGAAGAAATAGCCACTCAAGTCGCAATCCGATTACAAGCAGATAAACTCATTGGTTTTTGTTCTGAACAAGGGGTCGTTGATAGCAATAATGACATCATCTCAGAATTATTACCCCATGATGCCGAACAGGTACTGCAACACCTTATTGATAACGATGATCAACAAAGTGGAACCGGGCGTTTTTTACGAGGGGCTATCGCTGCTTGTCGTGCTGGCATACCTCGCAGTCACTTACTAAGCTATAAGCAAGATGGCGCATTGATCCAAGAACTCTTTTCGTTGGATGGTATTGGCACTCAAATTGTTATGTCGAGCGCTGAAAAAATTCGTCGCGCTGATATTAATGATATCGGTGGTATTTTAGATTTAATTCAGCCATTAGAAAATGAAGGTATTTTAGTTCGCCGCTCACGAGAACAATTAGAACGTGAGATTACCCTTTTCAGTGTCATTGAGCTTGATAATCTGATTATTGGCTGCGCTGCACTTTATCCTTATCCAGAGGAAAAAATGGCAGAAATGGCCTGTGTGGCTATTCACCCTGATTTTAGAGACGGTGATCGCGGGGTACTGTTACTCAATAAATTATGCCAACAAGCACGTGAAGCTGGCCTTGAGAAAATATTTGTCCTAACAACACGTAGCGTGCATTGGTTTCGTGAGCAAGGGTTCTATGAATGCGATATCGAACAATTACCCTTGATCAAAAAAGATCTCTACAACTATCAACGTCGCTCAAAAATACTTATAACACCAACGCGTTAAAAAGCACAATTTTGTAACAAGGTGTTAATTTAGATGCTTATAATGTATGATAAAAACAAGGTTAGTCGCTTTATAATAATAACTTTAATAACTATTAATATACATCTAAATACACATATACAAATGAAAGGTTAAATAATCGCTTATGATGAGTTTACTGTTTCTACTCGTATTTGTTGCAATGCTCTGCGCATTTACGGGAAAAAAAGGTGCCAGCTACATCGTTTTTACCATCACTGTTGTTTTGGGACTGTATTGGTTCCATCACCATGCAACAGATTCTCTATCTATTTTACTCTAGGGAGAAAGTATGAATAATAAAAATGTAGCGCTACTTAATGCCTTAGGTCTATTAGGGATCACCTTCGTTCTCTTAATGGCATCGGTTCTTCAGGTTGTACTCAACGAACTGCCTTGTCCATTATGTTTATTACAGCGTCTAGGCTTTATGCTGGTGATGTTTGGTTTTATGCTTAATGTCATTTATGGACCGCAACAACGTCACTACGGTATTCTAATTATCGGTGCACTCTTTGGTGCAGCAACAGCATTACGTCAAGTTTCATTACACGTTATTCCAGGTACGCCAGGGTTTGGCAGTCCGGTATTTGGTATTCATTATTATACTTGGGCCTTTATTCTATTTAGCCTAACCATTGTTGGTGTTGCTGTATTACAGGTGCTATGGAATAAGGACTGGAATAATAATGATTATAAAATGAACCGTTTTGGCAAGTTTGTCTGCCTCGTAGCGATTTTTGCTGTCGTGATTAACGTAATATCGACCTTTATTGAATGTGGTCCTTATCAATGTCCAGATAATCCAATTACTTATTGGTTATTTAACTAGACATAATCATCGCAACACAATAACGCCAGTATTATTACTGGCGTTTTTTTGTATCAATATGTAAACATTTCAAGATAAAATAATTAACAATAAATTCCCTTAAGGTATACTGTGTGGATTGTTGCGTTTTAAAAAAGGTTTATTGCTACCTATGCTGTGTATTTTTGTTTTTTTTCTCATGCTTATAACGATGTTAACGGCACTTAAAGGTAAAAAAAATCTTAGCTATGTCATGTTTGCTTTAACCTTCATTGCCGGATCTATTTTGCTCAAACACCACATTGTATATACCCTGCCAATCTCAATTTAAGTACGTTATGAACAATCAACTTATTAATCGACTCAATATCTTAGGCTTACTTGGTATCACAACCATATTGGCAACCGGATCTATCATTCAATTGGTATTTAAGGAATTACCTTGCCCGTTATGCTTATTGCAACGGATAGGGTTTATGATGGTAATGTTTGGCTTTATGCTCAATGTCCGCTATGGCCCACAACAACCTCATTACGGCATTATTTTATTTGGTGCTTTATTTGGGGCAACAGCAGCATTGCGTCAAGTCACACTTCACTTATTACCTGATGATCCCGGTTATGGTAGCCCCTTACTTGGTATGCATTATTACACCTGGGCTTTTGTTATTTTTGTGATGACCATCATTGGAGTTGCAGCATTACTGAGCTTATGGCGTCAAACAACAACCAGCAATTACCATATGAAAAAAATTGGTAACATCGCTTGCTATCTTGCTGTCGCGGTAGTGATCATCAATATTGTCTCGACATTTATTATGACCGGACCACATGTAACCCCTGCAGATCCTCATAGCTATTGGTTATTTGATCAATTTAAAAAATAACCTTTAGATAGCACAATGCCAGCACTAATGCTGGCATCGAGATTATGATTTCTTACAATACAATCACACCAGCAATTGGGCTAAACCACTGGCTCGCTCAGTACGCACTTGCACACTTTTCGTTATAATTTCCATTGGCGCATACAAATACAACCGTGATTTAGCACGAGTAATACCAGTGTAAATTAATTCACGGGTTAGAATCGGCGTATAGTCAGCAGGCAATACCATTACCGTATCTGCAAATTCCGAGCCTTGGGATTTATGGATCGTCATCGCATACACTACTTCATGCTCAGGAATGCGGCTCGGTAAAATACCGCGAATAGTGCCGTCTGGCATTTCAAAATACACCCGTAATCGACGTCGCCCACTATCGGGATCAATCTCAGGCTCAAGCATCGTCATGCCAATATCACCGTTAAATAATCCTAAGGCATGATCATTACGAGTGATCATAATCGGCCTTCCGACATACCATGTTTCATCATTAGGTGAAATTCGACCACGATGAGTCAATTCTTTTTCAATGCGTTGATTTAAGCCGACAACACCAAAATCCCCTTCACGTAATGCGCATAGCAATCTGACATTCGAAAATGCTTTTAGGACCTCAGCCGGTGTTTTATCTGTTTTTATGGCATCAAGATAATCAAGATAAAACGTCACCACTTGGTTAATCATCGAGACATACGTTTCACTGCCTAATGGATAATGGTGGATATCTTTAAACCCTTGCTGCCAAACTTTATTCACTAGTGCAGGTTTGCCTTGATTAATCGCTTTCGCTAATTGACCAATACCTGATAACGCATGGAAACGGTAACTCTTTTGCAGCATGCACAAACAGTCTGTTACCACACTTAAACCAATATTATTTGAGTGTAAATCAAAGCCTGTTAACTGACTTAATAGCTGTCCTTGCTCGGCACTGTAGCCTTGAGTTGAGAAAGAACAAATATCACCTAGCACCGCCCCTGCTTCCACCGACGCTAATTGATCTCGGTCGCCCAATAAAATTAATTTCGCCCCTTGTGGCATCGCATCTAATAACCGCGCCATCATTGGTAAATCGACCATCGAAGCTTCATCGACTACTAATACATCAAGGTGGAGTGGGTTATCTTTATGATGACGAAACTCAACTCGGTGTGGGATAGACCCCAATAATCGGTGTAATGTGCTTGATTGAGTAGGAATTAAATCTTTAATCGCTTGTGGTACTGCCAATGATTTGATCGCCGAACCAATCGATTCAGTTAATCGGGCAGCCGCTTTACCAGTCGGTGCCACCAGCATAATATTAGGCTTATGTTCGCCATTAGCTTGCATCACTAACGCTGCTAATAATTTAGCGACAGTGGTGGTTTTACCCGTACCAGGACCACCAGAGATCACTGCAAACTGACGCGTTAATGCCATCGCTGCCGCCACTTTCTGCCAATTCAAACAGCTTGTCGTTGGCACCAAACTGTCTAATAACTGCAAATCAGTTATTTGCTGCGCTTGTTGTAATACGCTATCAATCGCCATCCAATCAAGTTGCTGTGGTTTTACAATATCCAAAAAATCACAGGTTAGTTGTTGGCGTTGCTGGCTATCAGTGACACCTTGCAGCGCATGATATAAATGGCCATAACTTGGCTGAAATAAATCATTTAATGCTTGATGCATTAGCGTTAATTGCTGCCCTTGCCACTGACTATCAGTACCGACTTGGCCTTGATTGGTCGCCATATCCACAATCCGCTTAGCGACAGTTTGTTCAAATTGCCAATAGCGGTTGAGGTATAAACGACCATGATCTAACACCAATGGGCTTGCTTGTAAGCCATGTGATTGAACATTCGCGACCACATCAAATTGCTGTAATAATTGCGCCCATTGGCTTGGATCCGCTAATCCTTCAATTAACGCTACCGATAATCGACTTGATAGACCAAACAAATGCTGAGCACGCAATTGCTCTAACGGCACACAGACATGGCCTTTACCTAATTCATAACTCACCAATGCTGCCATCAGTGCCGCCAGATCTTGTTGCGATTGTGGACTATGCTGCGCCACAAATTTAGCGAACTGATAATCAAGCTGACGTAAGCCACCTTGTTGGGTGAGTTTTTGTAAACGCTTAAGCATGTGGTAGCGCTCCTTTCATGAGTAAATCCAATTCATCGAGTAATAGTTCACTTGGACGCGCATAAAAAATACCACTGTCGCTACCGGCTTGAATACCCCGTAAGAATAAGTAATACACCCCACCAAAATGGGTTTCATAACTGTAATTTGGAATACGACTGCGCAGAAAACGTTGTAATGCCAGCGCATAGATTTGGTACTGCAAATCATAACGATGTTCACGCATCGCGGTTTTCAATTGCTCACCACGATACACTTGTGGATCATCACCAAGATAATTCGATTTCCAGTCTAAAACGTAATACTTACCTTGATGCTCAAACACTAAATCGATAAAACCTTTTAGCATTCCACTGACGGTTGCAAAGCCTAATTCTCCTGCTTTGGCTGACAACGGATCATGCTTAGCGATCACTTTGTTCAATGCCACCGATTGTAAAATCTCAATTGGCAATAAAAATTCCATTTCCGTGAGTCGTTGCGATGCATTCTTATCGGCTAGTCGCAGCGCATCACCATCAAGGGCACAAGTTAATACATCTCGAATTAATTGCTGTAATACCGGTAACCACGCTAATTCATAATTTTCTAATTGCAGTAATTCAGTTAATTTGGCAACTGTTTCAGGGCAATCAACCGCGGCGGTAAAATCAATTTCTTCAAATACGGTATGCAAAAATGTACCGGGACGCGCGCCACGAGGAAAAGTATAAATCGAATATTGTGGCTCTAATTCTAACTCACCATCATCACTCTCTTCGGTAGCATTTTGCACTGAATCAATATCAAACCCCGGTAAATCTAAGCTGCTATCATGAGCGGTCTGATGCCCTTGTTTAACCAAATTAGAATAACTGGTCATCCACCAATTACGCTCTAACGAAGCAGAAAAAGGCCGTTTAACCAAGGCTTCAGTGACTTCAGCTTGTGGTTGCCATTGAACATCAGCAAGCTGTGGTGGCTCAGCTACCGTGATTGCAGCTTGAGCTTCACAGAGTTTGGCTAAGGCTAATTCAAGTGCAGCTATACCGCCCGCCTCACCATCTTGTACTAGATGTCCCATTGCTGAGCGATGTAAGCCTGTTGGTTCTTTAGTGCTACGGCCATTACGAATCGGTGCCATACCAACATAACAGCCGTAAACCGCACGGGTTAAAGCCACATAAATTAAGCGTAAATCTTCAGCTAATCGTTCTTGGTCGGCTTTTTCGATTGCGGCGGCTTGTTTAGCAATATCAAGCACCGTGATGTTATCCACTTCATCGTGATATTTGACTTCACCTTTACTATCGACCTCACGGTAGCTACACACAAACGGCATAAACACTAAATCATATTCCAAGCCTTTCGATTTATGGATGGTAACAATCTGCACCAGATTACGTTCTGATTCTAGCCGCATCACTTGATCATCAGCATTACCATTCAGCTCGGCAACATGTTCAGCTAACCAGCGCAGTAGTGCATAATCACTGTCTAAGGTTTGACTCGCCTGTTGCAGTAATTCACCAATATGAAGTAAATCCGTTAACTTACGCTCGCCACCCTCTTCGGCTAATAAACGCTCAGCAATTTGATTTTTCGCCATCACACTGCGCAACATCGGCATCACACCACGTTTTAACCATTGCTGACGGTATTGTTTAAAGCTATTAACGGCAATTTCCCACTCATTCTCATCGTTATTGAGTTGATCAAGTTCAATCGCAGTGCGCGCAAATAACCCTGACGCTAACGCCGCACGTAATATACGATCATCCTCAGGGGTTAATACCGCTTGTAATAACCGTTGAATATCTGCCGCTTCTGCAGTGGAAAACACACTGTCACGGTTAGATAAATAGACACTGGCAATGCCTTGTTTCGATAGCGCTTCGCGTACTAATCGTCCTTCAGTACCAGTACGTACCAATACCGCAATATCACCAGCCGCAATCGCATGCTGCTGCCCATCATCTAAAAAATACGCTTGGCCTTGCTGTGATTGGGTCAGAATATGTTGAATTTGCGCCGCGGTTGCCGTCGCCATTGTTGCTTGATAATTGCCTTTAGCTATCGGCTTACCATCAGGGCTCTCTTGCAACCAAAAGGTTAAAGCATGTTGTGATTCACCCTCTAACCACCAGCTACGTTGAGCCGCTTTAGGGCTATGATCGACCGCTAAAAATTCGATATCTTGATCATAAATAAAGGGACTCTGTGGCTGCTGAAACACCGAATTAACCGCTGCAATCATATTCGCAGTCGAGCGCCAGTTAGTGGCTAATGTATAGTGATCGGTCACTTGGCGACGCGCTTGAATATAAGTGAAAATATCAGCGCCACGAAACGCATAAATCGCCTGTTTCGGATCACCGATCATAAACAAGCCACATTCTGGATGATGACGATAAACATCACTAAAAATACCGTATTGCAGTGGATCGGTATCTTGGAATTCATCAATCAT
>SAMEA5043655__coassemble_152_pt1 | contig 15001 bp, 13 predicted proteins | sample SAMEA5043655__metabat2_low_PE_001 | metagenome-assembled genome bin SAMEA5043655 (sample SAMEA5043655) | Gadus morhua
ATCTTTAATGCTCAAGTGCGTGATGAGTAGATCACGGATAGCTCGTGCCTCCCTTCCGAGATGACGGATGATAACCCCTTCATCTCATTATGTTAATTATTCATCGAGCACTATTAAGAAAATCCAACTTTAGTTGCAATTGGCTTTTGTACTAGAGGTGATTTTCTCAACCTTAAAGCCTTGTTGTTTCATTAAATTAGGTAGCCCTTGATCGCCAATTAAATGAAATGCGCCAACAACCACCATAAATTTACCAGATTGATAGGGGGTCGTATGTGCTAGCGTCTCTGCCCAATGCTGATTACGATCAAAAATTAAAGCGTCGTCAGTTGTCGGATCAAATTGACTCTCATTAAAGAGCTGTTCAAGTTTATTACTATCCCCGTGTTGCCATACTTTTACTAAACAGCGTAATGATGATTGGGTTTTATCCCATTCATTAATGGTTTCAATCAACATTGGTGCGCCATTGTCTGGAAGGTTTTCAAGCATATTAAATTGCTGGCTAACACTTTCTAATTCATGGATCGGAAGCTTTTGTTGTTGTGCGCGTTGTAACAGCACATAGTCGATACCATAATCCGATTTTAGATCGAGTTTATCAGCAAGAGCGAGTTGGAGGGTAACGGCGGTTAACCAAGGTGGTTGTTGGAGTAATTGATCAAATGAAAGATTGAGTGTTTTACTGATCTTTTGTAATTGTTGCAGTGTTGACTCTGATAATGCTTGATGAGTGAAAGGTGGTGCAAGGGTGGGGGCTACATTTGATTGTTGTAAAATATTGGCTTCTACAATCAGCGCATCAGCTTGTTGCCATTGTTCAAGAAATACATCGGGTAATGGAAACATGGCTTCTTTACCTGCATGAATTGAACCTAAAACATAAAACTCACGTTGTTGATCATAAATCTTCCAAATAATCGGCTCAGCCAGTGCCGGTTGGGAAATGAAAGGCAAGAGTAGTAATGCTTTTGATAAGAGAGATTTGAACATAGATTATCGCTGATTAAATAGGATTGATTAAGTTATAACAAATATTAGCGCAGAGTGAGATCAAAAAAGGCTACCGAAGTAGCCTTAATACTCTTATTTAGTCACTGGAATAGTACTATTTTGAGTTACGAACACTTGGATGAAGCCAGAACCACCAGACAATAAATCCAATTGCAGCGACGCCTAATAAAAAGCACATATTATTTCTCCTGATGTTGTTGGCTTGGCTTAAATAAACGTAACCGGTTAGCATTACTGACAACGGTAATGGATGATAACGCCATCGCTGCGCCTGCAATAACAGGGCTCAGTAGTGTTCCTGTAAGCGGGAATAACACTCCCGCAGCAATTGGGATACCTAAGGTATTGTAAATAAAGGCACCAAATAAGTTTTCTTTGATATTTCGTAGGGTCGCTTTTGAGAGCTCTAATGCATCAGCTACACCATGTAGAGAGTGGCGCATCAAGGTAAATTGCGCACTTTCAATCGCAACATCCGTACCACTACCCATTGCTATACCGACTTCTGCTAACGCGAGTGCAGGGGCATCATTTATGCCATCACCGACCATCGCAACTCGCTTGCCTTGTTGCTGTAATAAGGTAATTTGTGCTGCTTTACCATCGGGTAACACATCAGCAACGACATCTGTAATACCAAGCTTAGCTGCAATAACCTGTGCAGTTTTAATACTATCCCCTGTTAGCATAACCACATTAAGTCCCATATTCTGCATCCGTTTAACAGCGGAAAATGAATCTTTACGTAATGGATCACTGATACCAATAATCCCGGCTAATAGCCCATTTTGTGCTAAGTAAACAGGTGTTGCACCTTGGTTGGCAATGAAATCAAAATCTGTTTCAGCATGGGTGATTTTAATATTATTCTGATTCATGAATTTAGCATTACCTAACAACAGCTGCTGTTGATCGACAGTGCCTGAAACTCCGAGTCCTGAATAAGTCATAAAATCGCTATGTGGATATAGATCTAACTGTTGCTGTTGGGCTGATTGAACAATAGCGTTGGCTAATGGATGTTCAGAACTTTGTTCTAAGCTTGCTGCTAATTGAACTAGTTGTTCACGGGTTAACGTATTATAAATTTTATAATCAACAACTTGTGGCTTACCTTCAGTTAAGGTACCTGTTTTATCTAATACCACAGTATCAATGCCCGCGGCTTGTTGCATCGCCTCTGCATCTTTAATTAAAATACCGAGCTCTGCCGCGCGTCCAACGCCAACAGTCACTGACATTGGTGTCGCTAAGCCTAATGCACATGGACAAGCAATAATCAGTACGGTGGTTGCGGCAACAAGCATATAAACAGAAGCCGGTTGCGGACCAAAATAAAACCAAGCCATTGCGGTTAAGATGGCAATGATCATCACGCTGGGAACAAAGATACTTGAAATCGTATCAGCTAAACGTGCTAGAGCTGGTTTACTACTTTGTGCTTGACGGACTAACTGAATAATACGTGCCAGCATCGTATCTGTGCCAATGTGCTCTGCTTTAAACAACAAACTGCCTTGCTGATTAATAGTACCTGCTCGAACGTGATCACCGATTTTTTTATGCACTGCTAGTGGCTCACCTGTCAGCATTGATTCATCAAGGTAGCTATTACCATCAATGACGCTGCCATCAACGGCGACTTTAGCACCGGGTTTTAAACGTAACGTCATACCTGCAACAACAGCACTTAATGGTTGCTCAGTCTCTTGACCGTTTTCAACCACAATAGCGGTTTGAGGTTGAAGATCTATTAAGCGTTCTAAAGCTTTTGAGGTACGGCTGCGTGCTCTCGCTTCTAATGCATGGCCAATAGTAATAAGACCGATGATCATTGCTGATGCTTCAAAATACACATGACGCGCAGCTAACGGGAACAGATCAGGAGCGATAACCACTGCCATTGAAAATAACCACGCAGCACCGGTTCCTAACGCAACCAGTGTATCCATAGTGGCGCGATGGTGAAGGAACGCTTTCCAGCTATTGATATAAAAGTCTTTACCCGCGGTGACTAATAATGCCAACGTGATAAGACCAATAACCCCCCAACTTATTTGGCTAGTGGTTGAGTCAATTACCATGCTGCCGCCAAAGATCCCCCAAGCCATTAATGGAACACCTAGTGCGAGTGAGACGGTGGCATTTCGGATATGGGTTTTAAATGTTTGTTGGTTTTGTTGTTGTTGGCGAATACGGCGTGTTTGGTCATCTTCGCTTTGTTCTGCACCATACCCCGCATTCTCAATAGCCGTTATAACCGCTTGTAGTGATGCTTGGCCGTAAATTAAGGCTGTCCGCTCTGCAAGGTTAACGTTAACACTATCAACACCCTCTACGGCCTTTATGGCTTTTTCTACTGATGCAACACAACTGGCGCAAGTGAGTCCAGATAAGAGTAATTGGGTGGCAGTGCCCTGAGATGCGATAATTGGCTCAGGCTCAGGCTCAGGCTCAGGCTCAGGTGCGATGGGGTTATTGGTAACATCTGGTGCTTGATCTTCAGTAGTGAGTACCGCTTGATAACCTGTCGTTGTTACGATAGTAATAATATCGTCAGCAGTGAGTGATGTAGTAACACTAAGGTTATTTTTATCAATCGTAATGATATCGATATTATCTTGGGTTAATACTGTGGTTAATTTAGCGACGCATTTACCGCAGGATAGACCCGTTAAGGTAAAATTATAATGGTACTGTATTTGACTTGTTACGACCTGATAACCTAATCCAATAATGAGGTCGGTTAGTGCTTGCTTACTTATTGATCCAGAGACATCAGCCAATTGTTTGCTAATGTTAAAATGTGCAATATCATGACGTTCACTCAAGGCTTGTTCAATTTTGGCGACACAGCGACCGCACGATAAACCACTAATGGGTAATTGGTAATGATAACCAACTTGATAGCCTAATGCGGTGATGGTATCAAAGAGAGAGGGTAAAGGACTCTCTGTAGAGACTGTTAGTTGTTCAGTGTTAATATCAATAAGTTGGATTGCAGGTAGAAGGCTGATGGCATCACGAATTTTATTAACGCAACGCATACAGCGTACATTGGTAAGAGGAAGAGTAATGGTATTCATGTGCTCGCCTTTTTATACTGAGATGAAATAATGTAGTTAGCATAATCCTTCCAGTAACTATAATGTCAAGGCTATTTTTTTATACAGTAGAGTACACAGTAATGATGAGTATTAGTGATGTTGCAAAACAAACTGGATTAACCGCTAAAACGATTCGCTTTTATGAAAGTAAAGGCGTTATAAGTGCTGCGCCTCGTGGTGCTAATGGGTATCGTTATTATAATGCTGAGCATATTGCGGAGTTATTATTAATTAAGCGCTCTCGAATGATTGGATTCTCTTTAGAAGAGTGCCAACAATTATTGGCGTTATCGACCAATCCTGATCGGCATAGTCGTGATGTTAAACAAAAAGCGCAACAAAAGCTGATAGAGATAGACCATAAAATAGAAGAGTTAAAGCAAATTAAATTGACGCTAACCGCATTAACTGATCAGTGCCCAGGTGATAAAAATGCGCAATGTCCTATCATTGATAGCTTAACTAAAAATGGCTAAATAACCGTTTTAGGATGATTATTTAGCCATAAGTTAGTTAGTGGCCACTATCCATCATAGATAACGTACCATCATAAGGAATAACCCGTAATTGCTTAGTTGGTGATGAGGTATAGCTAACCATGGCGTTTTTGTCTAAGCGTTTGAGATTAAATTGATGCCAGAAACATTCATGGGTCCAATTGAGACTTTCAATAGCAGCATTAGTGATTTTTTTAGTGTGATCTTCGGTATCGACCACGAAGATAGCTGCATTACCAAAGGCGTAGAAATAGAGTCCTTTTAAGACGGTATAACCGTTGTCTTGTTTAGGATCAGGGTAGTCAATGAGTGTGTATTGCCCAAATTTACAGCTACCAAATTGCTCATGACTGGAAGTTACGTATTTATAGTTAAAGTCACATCCCATGCCGTTAATCACGGGATATAGCATTAAAAGCAATAATGCTATGACGAGATATTTAAATTTTTTCATACATTTTTCCAGTGGTATCAATGTAAACCGTGCCTTTACCGCTCAGATTTTGTGGTAGTTTTTGTAAATTGAGCATTTCAATGTTACCACAAATTTTTTGATTATTAACGGTAACACAAGGCGGAGACTGCCAACTGCTAGCCCATAACATCACCCAAGCAAGCATCGCGGTTAAGCAAACACCATAGCCAATTTTTGTCATAGTAGGAAATGAATGGGTTGTTGATGCTTGTTTGGTGTGATGAGTATCAGTTCCAGCAGTATTGCTATCACTGTGATGATCGACAGGTTGTAACTGTTCAGCATTATGTTGCTCATTATCGACCACAATTTCAGGTTGAAACTGTTGTTGGATGAAAGTGTTATTGGCAATGGTAAAACCAGCCCCTTTGATGGTGATGATAATTTCATTTTTACTCTTAAACGCTTTACGTAAGTTTGCAATAGCAACGTTTAATGAGTTAGGGACGACAACTTTATCTGGCCAACCAATTTCAAGAAGTTTTTCTCTACTGATAATCTCACCGCTATTATCAATTAAAAACTGGAGAATCTTTGTCTCGCTGGCACTAAGTTTAGTGGTAGCCTCTTGGTTGGTATAAGCACTCTTTTGAGGCTCAAAAACATCCTTACCGTATTTATATATGATCATGGCGTTACTACCTATCTTAGTATCTGTTTTGTGCAGTACGCTCTTAAATACGACTGCTTTTTTATTGTTATTGTTTTCAGTTTTGAAGTGCGTCGGTGTTTATACGCGCTATAAATCTTCATTTTTGAGAGTAAATAAAAGAGTAACAAGGGAGTTACTTCGGCTATTTTTACTCTAAAAAAGGCCATCACACATCTCGGATGTTTATTTTCAAAGCAAATGCTAACAAAAAAAAATATTTATGGAAGAGATGATAAAGGATAATTTAGCCTATAAAAGATGGGATATGATTATTTATCATATTATAAGTAGTATAAAAAAGTATATTTTTCATATTTTTTTTTACAGATTGATGGTGAGGGTTTATTTGTTTAACTGATTGTTTTTCATGTATTGTACCGTGATTTTATCAAGTATTTATCTTTTTTTATATGAATCATTTGGTTTTAAAAAAACGTTTTTTTTCATTTATCTAAATTTTTTCTGAAAGATTTATTTTTCAGAAGCCATTTTTTTGACACGTGTGAAAAAACGCCAATTAATTGTGAACATCATTTTTTATTATTTGCCTTAATGTTGACTCAGTCACAAAATGGTTGGGTTCCTGACAAAGACTGTCCTGCGATACACACTTAAAAAAATAGATAGTACGCACTTATATGGGCAGACAATTAGAAAGTTTTAAAGCATTTAACCAATGGAGTTAAACATGAAATTGAAATCTCTATCTCTAGCTGTAGTAGCAGCTTTATCTCTAGGCGTTGCTACATCAGCAATGGCTGCTGATGCACCTGCAACGGCTACAAATAACACTGCGCTAACTCAATCAGCAGCAACTGGTCACTGGTACGCTGGTCAAGGCCACGGCTTCTGGGTTGGTGGTGCACTTGGTATGGGTTATGTTGGTAGCGCTGATTCAGGCGCATTTGGTGGTCAAACTAATGCACCTAGCGCTAAACTAGATGCTGGTTACGACTTCAACCAATATGTTGGCGCATACGCTAGCTATGACTTCATGCATAACCTAGGTGGTTCAAACCTAAACCTAGCAACTGTAGGTGTTAAAGGTAACTTACCTCTTACACAAAAATTATCAGCATTTGCTAAAGTAGGTGCAACTTACATCTACGCTGGTGATAAAGACGCTAATCAAGTATTCCACATGCGTTCTGATAGTTTCTCAGCAACTGGTGGTTTAGGTCTGTCTTACCAGATCACTAACGCACTATCTACTCAAATCGGTGCTGATTACTACCAAAACCTACGTACTTCACACGGTCACGCTGATCTAACTCAAGCGTACTGGGGTATGACATACAAGTTTGGTCAACCTGCAACACCAGTAATTGTTACTAACAATGTAGAAGTTGTTAAAGAAGTTGCTGTTGAAGCTCAAATCCCAACTCGTTCATCTTACGTTCTACCATACCAAAATGGTGAAACTAAGCTAAACGCTTACGGTCGTTACAACCTAGGTGAGATTGCTGCAACTATGCAAGCTAACCCAGAAGTTAACGCTCAAATCATCGGTCGTACCGATAGTGTTGGTAGCCAAGCTATTAACGATAAAGTGTCTTCTGAGCGTGCAGCAAACGTTGCTAGCTTCCTAGAAGCAAACGGTATTAGCGCAACTCGCTTAACTGTTTCTCACGTTGCTAACACTAACCCAATCCAAACTAATAAAGCAGACAGCACTAACTACGTGCAGCGTTCAGTACAAATCATCCTTAAGTAATTAAGACGATTGTACAAACGGTCTAGTTTTAACTAGTTTGAATTTTAATGCCGATGAGAGATCATCGGCATTATTTTATTTGATTGTTATCTCAATAGCCTGTTTAGGGATGATTAAAGCAATCTATTGAGATTAAGATTGAGTTATAGAGTAATGATGAAAAAGAGTAGATTCTGTTTATTAATATTATTAGCGATTTCATTGACGGGCTGTTTTTCTAATCAGCAATTAAAGAAATCAACGCAACTGGTTGGAGAATGGACACTGAAAGGTGGGGTCTGTATTCCTGGGGTGACCAAGCATAGACCTAAATTAGATATTAATGCTGATATGAAGGTTTCTGGCTTTACCGGTTGTAACCAATTTAAAGGTCGTTTAATTGCGGCTGATGGTAGTTTTACTTTACCTAGTGTTACCCGCAGAATTTGTTTGCCAGAGCTTGTGACCCAAGAAGAAAATATGCTCAATGTTTTGCGTAGTGCAACCAGTATTGAAGTAATTAATGATACCTTAGTGGTTGATTCTGGTAATAAGTTTTTAGTGTTTGAAAAAACGAACGCGAGTTAATACTTAGACTAATTATTCTGAATAGAAAAAGGCCCGTCAGCATGATATATGCTGACGGGCCTTTTTTATATTGTCGAATAATTAATATAATAATGAATACAATTGACGACGATAATTAGCAGCAATGGGATTACCTTGACCTAATGCGGCTAAAATATCCATCATGGTCTTTTTAGCATTGCCATCAGCAAAATTAAGATCGCGGCGAAGAATATCAAGTAATAGTGCTAATGCTTCTTCATTGCGGTTGACTTGGCTGTATTGAACAGCAAGCTCAAACTCAATATTTGCATCGCTTGGATTAGCCGCTAATTTTTGTTCTAACTGCTGAATTTCCGGAGAGTTGCCTGCTTGTTTGTGTAATTCAAGCTTAGCAATCAAGCCTTTATATTTAGCATCTTGATCTTGCATTGGAATGGTTGCAAGAATTAACTCTGCTTCATCAAATAATCCAGCCGCAACTAAACACTCAGCAATCGCAAGTTCAATAATACTATTTTTAGGGAATTTGTGTGCCAACTGGCGCAGTAATGCTAGTGCTTGATTGTAATCTTGGCTTTCTACTAATGTTAATGCATGTTGTAGTTGAAGTTCTTCCGGTGTTGGTAAATGACGATGTAGCATTTCACGTAATGTTTGTTCTGTTTGTGGCCCAGCAGAACCATCAATAGGCTGACCACCCTTAAATAAGGCAACAGTGGGTAAACCACGCACACCAAACTGAGAGGCTACCATTTGTTGCGTTTCACAGTTCACTGTCGCAAGTGTAAATTGGCCTTGATATTCACGCGCAATTTTTTCAAGCGTTGCATTCACTTCAAGGGTTTCTGGCATTGAAGGTGCCCAAAAACTGATGGCTACCGGCGTTTGCATCGATTGATCGATGATTTGCTGAAGATTCTGTTCGTTTAATTCAAGAGCGACATTTTGATACATGTGCTGATATCCATTTGCTATTTGAAAGGCTATATCAAATATATGGGGATGAATCGAGGCGAATCAAGAAAATAGCAGTAAATGGCGCTAATTATTAAAGGTAACCATTACCGCAATTGTGATACAGAGACAGATAAGATTAATTTGGCGCAACGACATACTACACCTCAGATAAGAAATTTTACGATGATATGAGTCTTTTGACTTGAGACTACTGTAGCGTTTTATTGTGACATTAATGTGACGTTATTATGGTTTTTACGGAGGCGGCTTAATAATATGGATTTAAAGGCTATTTGTTTAACTTTAAGTGCTAAATGTGGCTGAATATATTAATGTTGAGTTTTTAAGTGTTGTTTTTATCACCATTTTTTTTGAATGTGATAGATAAATTTAGCCATAATAAACGCTGTTATTATGGCCTATATTCCACTAATTACTCTTGATTAGCAGTTTATCTAACCATTTTGTTGGCAGTACACGGCGAAGAAAGCCAAAAATATAAGTAGGTTGAGTTACATAATAACGTGCTTTTGGATGTTTGCTATTAATTATGGCTAACACCTGCTTAAAGACGGCATCAGGACCTAAAGTAAACTTATTATTTGGGGTTGAAGTGCCTAATCGGTGTAATGTTTGTTGGTAAGCATCTTGATGGCGAGAGTGATTAATATCAATATGCTGTTCAAATTGATGCTTAGCATTTTGGCGAAAATGGCTTTCAATAGGACCCGGTTCGATTAATGCAATTTTGATTGGAGTATTAGCCAGTTCTAATCGTAGCGTATCGGTATAACCTTCAATCGCAAACTTACTGGCATTATAGGCACCACGATATTTCATCGCGACTAAGCCTAATACTGAGCTGTTTTGAATAATTTTGCCGTGACCTTGTTGTAGCATCAGCGGGATCACTGCGCGAGTAAGTTGATGCCAACCAAAAAAGTTAGTTTCAAATTGGGCGCGCAATGCGTCGGTTGGTAAATCTTCTAATGCCCCTGGTTGCCCGTAAGCGGCATTATTAAACAACATATCTAATTGGCCATTCGCTAAAACTAATGCTTGTTTTAATCCGCGATCAATCGATTTTGAGCAACTAAGATCAAGTTGAATACAGTTGATCCCTTGGTTGTTTAATCGTTCAACATCACGTAATTGGCGACAGCTGGCGATCACGTTATAGCCTAATTTATTGAGTTCGGCAGCGCAGTAATAGCCAATACCAGAACTGCAGCCAGTGATTAAAATAGACGCTGTCATTATAAGCTTTCCTTGTTGAGATAAGGTTTAAGTTGCTGCGCCATAAATTGGGCAATAAGTGGTTGTGCTTCAACTGTTGGATGCAGGCCATCTTTCATCATTAGTTGAGGTTGAACAATGATATCAATAAGAAAAAAAGGCAATAGCGGTACATTAAGCGATTGGCTCAGGTTTGGATAGGTATTACGGAACAGTTCGTTATAGCGTTTGCCGTAGTTTGGTGGGATTTCTATTTGCATTAATAACGGCTGGGATCCCATTTCTTTAATTAAAGTGATCATCTGGCTAACGTTATTGCGTAATATTTTAGGGTGAAAGCCGCGTAGGCCATCATTGGCACCTAATTCGATTAAGACAATATCAGGCTGATGTTGCGCGAGCAGTTGTGGTAATCGTGCTAAGCCATTGCCACTGGTGTCACCTGAGATACTGGCATTAATAATTGTCGTCGGTTGAGATTGTTGGGCTAATATTTCAGGCAGTAGAGCGGGCCAACTTTTATTGGCTGGCATTTGATAGCCAGCACTTAAGCTATCACCCAAGACCAATAGCGTTTGACTAAATGCTGTCGATGAAAAGAACAGTATTATAAATGAAAGGATTCGTACCATGTCAGTCTCCGTAATAAAAGCACACTCTGTTTCTAAACAGGTTACGACAGCCTTGTCGCCAATGACCATTTTGCAGGATGTTTCGCTTGAGGTCGAGCAAGGTGAGTCAATTGCGTTAGTCGGTGTATCGGGAGCAGGAAAATCGACCCTAATGACGCTGCTGGCAGGGTTAGATGTGCCAACAACTGGTGAGATCGAATTATTAGGTCATAAGCTGACAGCCTTAGATGATGAACAACGGGCGCAGCTGCGCAGTGAATCGATTGGGTTTGTGTTTCAAAACTTCCTGTTATTACCGACTTTAACGGCGTTAGAAAACGTTACTTTGCCATGTTTAATTCAAAATAAAGCCATTGATATTGAACGCGCTAAACAACTGTTAGCGGTGGTGGGTTTACAAGGGAGAGAGACCCATTTACCGAGTCAATTATCTGGTGGTGAGCAACAACGGGTGGCATTAGCGCGCGCATTTATGATCAATCCTAAAATTCTATTTGCCGATGAACCGACAGGAAATTTAGATCAGCAAACGGCTGCAATGGTGATTGAGTTATTATTTGAGCTTAATCGAGACAGCGACACTACCCTGATATTAGTGACCCATGATGATGTATTAGCAGCACGGTGCGATCGAGTGATGCGGTTAGATAATGGTGTATTAAGTAGGGAACAAGATAGACCAGTAAGCAAGGACGATCGCCATGTCTAAGACCTTCGCGACGACGAATAATCGATCATTTATTGTACATTGGGCATGGCGTGAAATTCGCCAAGGCCAATTGTGGTTAGTCACTTTGGCCTTGAGTTTGATTATAGCGTGTGTGTTTGCGTTATCGGCATTAGTGAGCCGAGTGGAAGCGATCATTGTTGATCAAGGACGATCAGCGTTAACTGCCGATAGAGTATTAGTTTCCTCGCAGCCCATTGATACTTCACAGCTTCAGGCGTTACTAACCGATGCTGTAAAGGTTTCCCAGCAAATCCGTTTTGGCACCATGGCATTTAGTGATAACGGCATGCAGTTAGTCAGCGTTAAGGCGGTGGATTCAGGCTTTCCATTACGGGGTGAACTTAGCTTACAAAGTGCAGATACCGCGTCATTAGAACACCATGTAAAACCGAACCAGTTGTGGCTGGCGGAACGGTTATTTTCACTGTTAAACGTGAAAGTTGGTGATGTATTGATGTTAGGGGATGCAGAGCTAAAAATTAGCGGACGCATTACTCAAGATCCAGAACTATCGTTTAATCCATTTAGCCAAATGCCGACTGTGTTTATTAATCAACAGGACATTGAAGCAGTGGGTGGGGTTCAACCGGGGAGTCGCATCAGTTATCGCTATTATTTCTCAGGTTCAAATAAGACATTGGCTGATATTCGTCAGCAGTTAACCTTAACCCCAAGTCAGCGGTGGTTAACTGAAAATGATGCCGGACGCAGTGGCGATTTTATTGAACGTGCGCGGCAGTATTTATCATTGACGTTAGTGCTGGTGGTATTAATGGCTGCCGCTACCTTGGTACTTACATGTCAGCATTACGCCACGACTCGTAAGACGGCGGTGGCGATGATGAAAAGTCTTGGCGCGACTCAAGGTTTTTTATGGCGGTGGTTGTTAACTCAGATCGGACTCGTGTTTGTGGTCGCGATTGTTATTGGTTTAACGCTCGGATTAGGGCTTGAGTGGTTGCTGCGTTATCCCCTGCAAAACCTACTACCCGATCAGCTACCTGCGATGGGGGTTGCACCTTTTGTGATCAGTTTATTGTTGGCGCTGTTAATTGCACTACCAGCATTAGGGATCCCACTGTCACGGTTAGTACAAACCTCCGCAATCAATTCAGTACAAGCATCGACAATAGCATCCACACCGAGCCGCTTAGCATGGTTACTGTTACTTTTTCCTGTGTTAGCCGCCGTTGTGTGGATTGGCACTAACGTATTGGTGTGGCTAACCCTGTTAGGTATCGTAGGGTTGTTGTTGGTTTTAGCCGGCATTGGCATAACGGCTATTTCTTTATTACAAAAACTAAAGCTAGGCGCGGCTTATAGTTTAGCGTTAAGCCGTGTGAATCGCAGTAAAACCAAAACTGCGACTCAACTGGTAGCATTAACTTGTTCATTGATGTTACTGGCTGTAATCGGGTTATTACGTAATGAATTACTCGCAGATTGGCAAAATACCCTGCCAGCGTATGCGCCAAATGTGTTTGCACTTAATATTGCCCCTGAGCAACAGCGAAGCTATTTAGCGGCTTTAGATAAAGCTAATCTAACCCGTTCGCAAGGCTACCCTGTGACGCGAGGGCGGTTAGTGGCAATTAACGATAAACGTTTTTACGCCTCATCAAATGCAACCTCAACGGATCAAGCTGAAGCTAATACTGACATAAGTAATGAGCTAAATCGTAACGCAGATGATGACAGTGTTGATCCTGCTTTAAGGCGTGAGCTTAACTTCACGTGGGCGAAAACACTGCCAAGCCATAATGTCGTCACCAAAGGGCAATGGGGCAAAACGGAAGGTGTCTCGGTTGAATCTGGCATTGCCAAACGGTTGAATATTAACTTAGGTGATAAGCTGGCATTTACCGTTGGCGGGTTGGAATTTAACGCCACCGTTAACAGCATTCGAAATGTTGAATGGCGTAACATGAAGCCCAACTTTTATTTTATCTTCACCCCTGATGTATTGCAGTCATTCCCTGCGACTGGATTAGTCAGTTTTAGAGTTAGCGAGCAGCAAAATGCATTATTAAATACGCTAGCGAGCCAATATCCCACCGTGGGGGTGCTTGATTTACGGATGATGGCAACCCGTATTCAAGGCTTGTTGGCACAAGTGAGTTGGTCGTTAACGGTGTTAGCTGGGCTCGGTGTGGTCAGTGGTTTATTGCTGATCATGACGTTGTTACGGTTGAGTATTTCAGAGCGCCAAACGGAAATTCAGCTTTACCGTACACTCGGTGCTAGTCGTAAACGTATTGCCGCTACTCTGTGGTTTGAATATGGGATCATTGCGTTGTTGGCCGGTGTGATTGCTGCGATAGGCGCTGAATTTGTGGTCGGTTTGCTGGTGGTTAAAGGCTTTGAATTGCCGTTTAGCTTACATCCGCTGATGTGGTTAGGCTTACCTGTGCTGGCAATCGCACTGGTGTATTTGGTGTCGCGGACGCAGATTAAAAAATTATTATTGCCGTTGCGGTGATGAAGTCGGCGTTACCAATATTTTTTGATCATTGTTTGTTTCGATTAAAAAAAGATCGAATATTTTTAATAATTAGTGCCGACGTTAATAATATAGGCACTGATACCATTAAAATTAAAACGATAGATTCAACACTTAAAAATATAAGAGACTTAATAACGGTAGGATTAGTTAGATCTAACATAACAAACTCCAATGTTGCATTTATTATACATGTTATTGGTTGGGGATAATTATAGCAAGATCTTTAGGTCTAATATCTAATGAATTTTTTACAGGATTATTACTCAACAGGGCTGTTATTCAACCCTGCTTTTATTGCGCTAACATACTTAATCAATCACACAACGTTTGCTTCAATGCCTGCTCAATACAAGGGAAAGTAAAGTTAAACCCTGCTGCTTGTAATTTATTTGGCAATGCGCGTTGACCGTCTAATAACAGTTGTGATGACTCTCCAAGAGCACATTTTAATACCCAAGCTGGAGTGAATAACAGGTGCGGGCGATGCAAGGTGCTGGCAAGGGTGGCACTGAAAGTACGATTAGTGACGGGGTTGGGGGCGGTCATATTATACGGACCTTGAGCTTCTGTATTATTGATTAAAAATAAAATTCCTCGCACCATATCTTGCAGTTGGATCCATGGGAAATATTGCTGACCATTACCAATTGGCCCCCCTAAACCAAATTGATAAGGCAGTAACATTTTGGCTAGTGCGCCACCTTGTTTAGCCAGCACGATCCCAGTTCTTAACAGGCATACACGCGTTTGATCTGATTGTGCTTCAAGGGCGATTTGTTCCCAGCGATAACAAACGTGCTGTGAGAAATCAGCATCGTTAGGCTTAATGGTAAAGGTTTCATCAATAGTAGAATCTTGTTGATCACCATAGATGCCCACAGCTGAGCCACTGATAAATATATGCGGCGGGGTGTTACTGGCTTTGATTTTATCAA
>SAMEA5043655__coassemble_154_pt1 | contig 14790 bp, 28 predicted proteins | sample SAMEA5043655__metabat2_low_PE_001 | metagenome-assembled genome bin SAMEA5043655 (sample SAMEA5043655) | Gadus morhua
CTTTAATACCAACTCTTTATAAATAAAGAGTGTAATTTTAAAGCTTTTTATCATTTAAAAAATGATAATTAAATAACTGTGCCAAATAATCTTCTCTATAAATAGATTGAGTTATTTGTATTGGTCACTCAGTTTATTGATAAATCTTTCGACTTAACTATTCAGTGAGTGCCCACACAGATTGCATGGTCAAATTGTTAAAGAACAATACTGACTTTCGGTAACCGCTTGCGCCGTTGTCCGTGTCAGTGAGGTCGTATTATAGAGAGATTTTTAATACTGACAAGCATAATTTAAACAAAAAAAAGCGAATGCTCATTTAACTAACACAATAATCACCATTTGATTAATTTACGCGCAATTAAGTGCTAATGCCAAATTTTATTATCGTAATAATCCATCAATAGATTCATTTTTTAATCATCTTCAATAAAGAAAAGATTAGATCCGCTATATACCGTTGTTAGCATTCATTATCGATAGCAACGAAATAAGACTGCTCATCAAATCAGAAACTTATGTTAATCAATATATAGGGTATAAAGCTGATGGGGTTTTTAGAGAAGAAGAGTGAGGCTGAGTTTTCAGAAAACAGATAACAAAAAAAAAGCCGAGTCTTAAAGACTCGGCTTTTCTTCTTATTTAACGGCTAGTGCTTATTCAGCAGTAGCTTCTTCCTTTGCAGGACGGTCAAGTAACTCGATGTAAGCCATAGGAGCTTTATCACCAGTACGGAAACCGCACTTCATGATACGAGTATAACCACCAGGACGCGCTGCGAAGCGTGGACCTAGTTCGTTAAATAATTTCGCAACAACTTCGTTATCACGAGTACGAGCGAATGCAAGACGACGGTTAGCAACACTGTCGGTCTTAGCTAGGGTAATCAAAGGCTCAATTACGCGACGTAGCTCTTTTGCTTTTGGCAAGGTAGTCTTGATTAATTCGTGACGTACCAGAGAGCTAGCCATGTTGCTGAACATCGCTTTACGATGACTGCTGTTGCGGTTGAGTTGACGACCACTCTTACGATGGCGCATGACCTAATCCTTCTAACTAGATATCAGTAAACTGTTAATCTTCAGCGATTGATGCAGGTGGCCAATTTTCTAGGCGCATACCTAGAGACAGACCACGTGAAGCCAATACATCTTTAATTTCTGTTAAAGACTTCTTACCAAGGTTTGGCGTTTTAAGTAGCTCAACCTCAGTACGCTGAACAAGATCACCGATGTAATGGATCGCTTCTGCTTTCAGACAGTTAGCAGAGCGAACAGTTAGTTCAAGATCGTCTACAGGACGCAGTAGGATCGGATCGAACTCCGGCTTCTCTTCTTTCTCTTCAGGAACTCGTACATCGCGAAGATCTACAAATGCATCCAATTGTTCAGCAAGAATTGTTGCTGCACGACGGATAGCTTCCTCAGGATCAAGTGTACCGTTAGTCTCCATATCGATTACTAGCTTGTCTAGGTCAGTACGTTGTTCTACACGTGCTGCCTCTACCGCGTAAGCGATACGGTCCACTGGGCTGTAAGTAGCATCTACTAACAAACGACCAATTGGACGCTCATCTTCTTCAGTGTGAATACGAGCTGATGCTGGTACGTAGCCACGACCACGTTCTACCTTGATGCGCATGCTTAATTCAGCATTGTCATCAGTTAGATGGCAGATTACGTGTTCTGGGTTCGCAATCTCAACATCACCATCATGGGTGATGTCACCTGCAACAACAGGGCCTGCACCAGATTTGTTCAGAGTAAGAATAACTTCATCTTTACCCTCAACCTTAACGGCTAGACCTTTAAGGTTAAGAAGAATTTCAAGGATATCCTCCTGAACGCCTTCTTTGGTGCTGTACTCATGTAACACACCGTCGATTTCTACTTCAGTTACAGCACAACCTGGCATTGAAGATAGCAAAATACGACGAAGAGCGTTTCCTAGAGTGTGGCCGAAACCACGCTCCAACGGCTCTAGAGTTACTTTTGCGTGCGTAGAGCTAACTTGTTCGATGTCAACTAGACGCGGCTTAAGAAATTCTGTTACAGAACCCTGCATTGTGTCCTCTCTTAACTGTAGCCTTACTTAGAGTAAAGCTCGACGATCAGGTGTTCGTTGATGTCGGCAGACAAATCAGAACGTTCTGGAAGACGCTTAAACGTACCTTCCAACTTGCTGCTGTCTACTTCGACCCAAGTCGGTAGTTCACGCTGTGTAGCAACTTCAAGAGCTGCTTTAATGCGTGCTTGGTTCTTAGCTTTCTCACGAATGCTAACAACGTCGTTTGCCGCTACCTTGAAAGAAGGAACGTTTACGACTTGACCATTAACTAGAATCGCTTTGTGGCTTACCAATTGACGAGATTCAGCGCGAGTTGCACCAAAGCCCATACGGTAAACTACGTTATCTAAACGACCTTCAAGAAGCTGAAGCAGGTTTTCACCTGTGTTACCCTTAATACGGGCAGCTGTCTTGTAGTAGTTACGGAATTGTTTTTCTAGTACGCCATATGTACGACGAACTTTCTGCTTCTCACGAAGCTGAACGCCGTAATCAGATAGACGACCGCGACGAGCACCATGTTGGCCCGGAGCGTTATCAATCTTACACTTGGTATCAATCGCACGTACACCAGACTTAAGGAATAAGTCAGTGCCTTCGCGACGGCTAAGCTTTAGCTTAGGACCCAAATATCTTGCCATTTTTCTTTCTCCAATTTCCTAGAAACGAAACGTTATACGCGACGTTTCTTAGGTGGACGACAACCGTTATGAGGGATCGGAGTCGCATCAACAATGTTAGTGATACGGAAACCCGCTGCGTTTAAAGCACGGATTGTAGACTCACGACCAGGACCAGGGCCCTTAACCATAACTTCTAGGTTCTTAACGCCATATTCTTTGGCCATTTCACCACAACGCTCAGCAGCAACCTGTGCAGCGAACGGAGTAGATTTACGAGAACCACGGAAACCTGAACCACCTGCAGTTGCCCATGAAAGAGCATTACCTTGACGGTCAGTAATGGTTACGATTGTGTTGTTGAAAGAAGCATGGATGTGCGCAACGCCATCGGCTACTTGCTTGCGTACGCGCTTACGAGCGCGAGTTGGTTGTTTTGCCATTGTACTCTACCTTATCCGACTATTTTTTGATCGGCTTGCGCGGACCCTTGCGGGTACGTGCGTTGGTTTTAGTACGCTGTCCACGAAGAGGTAGACTGCGACGGTGACGAAGACCACGGTAACAACCAAGGTCCATAAGACGCTTGATGTTCATGGAAATTTCACGACGAAGATCACCTTCTACAGTGTACTTAGCTACACCATCACGCAGTAGATCGATCTGTTCTTCAGTTAGTTCACTGATCTTAACATCTTCAGCAATACCCGTCTCAGCTAGGATAGCTTGAGAACGTGTCTTACCGATGCCGTAGATCGCAGTTAATGCGATTACAGCGTGTTTCTGATCAGGAATGTTAATGCCTGCAATACGGGCCACTATTCACTCCTAGTACTTTACAAGAATAACCGCTGCAGAGCCCGTTCAGGATACGCAGCGGTGGTACAATTCTTTTGCACATAACAAAAGATGGTTGACTAATTTAGCCAACCTATCTTCAATTTGCAAGAAATATTTCTGCTAATTAACCTTGGCGTTGTTTATGCTTTGGTTCACTGCAAATTACACGCACAACACCGTTGCGCTTGATAACTTTACAGTTACGGCAGATTTTCTTAACGGAAGCACGAACTTTCATTGCTAAACTCCGTAAATATGGAAAACTAAACTTAACGGCCGTAGCCTTTTAGATTAGCTTTTTTCAATACTGACTCATACTGTTGAGACATCAAATGTGTCTGAACTTGAGCCATGAAATCCATGATAACAACAACTACGATTAGTAGGGAAGTGCCGCCAAAATAAAAGCGTACGTTCCATGCAATCATCATGAACTCGGGGATCAGACAGATAAAGGTGATATACAACGCGCCCGCTAGGGTTAGTCGAGTCATTACTTTATCAATGTACATTGCGGTCTGTTCACCCGGGCGAATACCAGGTATGAATGCTCCAGACTTCTTCAAGTTATCTGCTGTCTCGCGAGGGTTAAACACCAACGCGGTATAGAAGAAACAGAAGAATATAATTGCAGCAGCGTAAAGCATTACATAAAGTGGCTGCCCTGGACTAAGTGCAAGTGAAATATCACTTAACCAGCCAAGACCTTCACTTTGTCCAAACCACTGAGCCAGTGTGCCTGGAAACAAAATAATACTCGATGCAAAAATTGCTGGAATTACACCTGCCATGTTGATTTTCAACGGCAAGTGTGTGCTCTGCGCAGCAAAGACACGACGGCCTTGTTGACGCTTGGCGTAGTTAACGACGATACGACGTTGACCACGTTCCATGAACACTACAAAGTAAATTACAGCAAAAGATATAACCACAATTAACAGTAGAAGAAGTACGTGCAATTCACCTTGACGCGCTTGCTCTACGGTCTGTCCAATAGCTGGCGGCAAACCAGCAACGATACCAGTGAAAATAATCACAGATATACCATTACCAATGCCACGCTCGGTAACTTGCTCACCTAACCACATTAAAAACATGGTACCAGTAACCAAACTAACCACGGCAACAAAATAGAAACTAGGACCTGGATTGTGTACCAGGCCTGGAATCATACTTGGTAACCCCGTTGCAATACCAATTGCTTGGAAGGTTGCCAATACAAGCGTACCGTATCGGGTGTACTGACTAATCTTACGACGGCCAGCTTCACCTTCTTTCTTCAACTCAGCCAAGGCTGGATGAACTACTGTTAGCAACTGGACAATAATGGACGCAGAAATATACGGCATTATGCCCAGAGCTAAAATAGAAGCACGCGAGAGTGCACCACCAGAGAACATGTTAAACATCTCAATGATGGTACCCTTTTGCTGCTCGAACAGACTGGCAAGTACAGTAGCGTCAATACCAGGAATAGGCACAAAGGATCCAGCTCGGAATATTAATATCGCACCTAATACAAAGAGAAGGCGTGACTTAAGCTCTGCTAGGCCACCTTGTCCACTACGAAAATCTTGTCCTGGTTGTTTAGCCATCTGTACCTCATCCTCGAGTTAATTATTCCTCGATTTTACCGCCAGCAGCTTCGATAGCAGCTAAAGCGCCTTTAGTAACGCGTAGGCCTTTCACTGTTACTGAACGAGCGATATCACCAGAAAGTACAACTTTCACGAACTTAATGTCCTTAGTGATAACATTCGCAGCTTTTAGTGTTTCAAGGCTTACAACATCACCTTCAACTTTCGCTAGCTCTGCTAGACGAACTTCAGCTGTTACTAGGCTCTTACGAGACGTAAAACCGAATTTTGGTAGACGCTGTTTCAAAGGCATTTGACCGCCTTCAAAACCTGGGCGAACAGAACCACCTGAACGTGATTTCTGACCTTTAACACCACGGCCACAAGTTTTACCTAGACCTGAACCGATACCACGGCCTACGCGCTTCGCAGAAGGCTTAGAACCAGCGGCCGGTGATAGAGTATTCAAACGCATAGTGATTACTCCTCAACTTTAACCATATAGTGAACTTTATTGATCATGCCGCGTACGCAAGCAGTATCTTCAAGTTCAACAGTATGGTTGATGCGACGAAGGCCTAGGCCGCGCAAAGTAGCTTTATGCTTCGGTAAACGACCGATAGAGCTCTTTGTTTGGGTTACTTTAATAGTCTTAGCCATGTCGATTACTCCAGAATTTCTTTAACAGAAAGACCACGTTTTGCAGCGATCATTTCTGGAGAGTTCATTCCACTTAGACCCAAAATTGTTGCGCGAACAACGTTAATTGGATTAGTAGAACCGTATGTTTTAGCTAGTACGTTACGGATACCCGCAACCTCTAGCACTGCACGCATAGCGCCACCGGCGATGATACCAGTACCTTCTGATGCAGGCTGCATGTACACTTGAGAACCAGTGTGACGGCCTTTAACAGCGTGGTGAAGAGTACCTTCGTTGATTGCGATCGTAACCATGTTACGACGTGCTTTTTCCATCGCTTTCTGGATTGCAGCTGGCACTTCACGTGCTTTACCGTAACCAAAACCGATGCGACCGTTACCGTCACCAACTACTGTTAGTGCAGTAAAGCTGAAAATACGACCACCTTTAACCGTTTTTGAAACACGGTTAACAGCGATCAGTTTTTCATTCAAATCTGATTGTGTCTTTTCGTTAGCCATCTTCCGCCTACCTTAGAATTTCAGACCAGCTTCACGAGCAGCTTCTGCTAGTGTCGCGATACGGCCGTGGTATTGGAAACCAGAGCGATCAAATGCAACGTTAGAGATGCCTTTTTCAATCGCGCGCTCAGCAATAGTTTTACCTACAACTGCAGCAGCGTCTTTGTTTCCGGTACTCTTAACTTGCTCACGGATCGCTTTTTCTAAAGTAGAAGCGGCTGCGATAACCTCAGAGCCGTTCGGTGCAATTACCTGAGCGTACACGTGACGTGGAGTACGGTGTACAACTAGGCGAGTTGCGCCCAGTTCAGAAATCTTACGACGTGCTCGGGTCGCACGACGGATACGAGATGCTTTCTTATCCATAGTGTTACCTTACTTCTTCTTAGCTTCTTTAGTACGCACAACTTCGTCGGCGTAACGAACACCTTTGCCTTTATAAGGCTCAGGGCTACGGTAAGCGCGAATATCAGCAGCTACCTGACCAACTAACTGCTTATCAGTACCCGTAAGTATGATTTCAGTTTGTGATGGACATTCAGCTTTGATACCTGCTGGAAGTTCGTGCTCAACTGGATGAGAGAAACCTAGAGTTAAGCCTACAGCGTTGCCTTTGATAGCAGCACGGTAACCTACACCCTTAAGAGTCAGCTTCTTAGTGAAGCCTTCGGTAACACCAACAACCATGTTGTTAACTAGTGCACGAGCAGTACCTGCTTGTGCCCAAGCCTTATCGAACCCTTCACGAGGACCGAAAGTAACTTTGTTCTCTTCCAATGTTAGAACTACTGCTGGATTCATAACGCGAACTAGTTCGCCTTTAGAACCTTTTACAGTAATTTCCTGACCGTTAAGATTAACTTCTACGCCGGCAGGGAAAACTACTGGTGCTTTTGCAACACGAGACATGTTCTACTCCTATTATGCTACGTAGCAGATAATCTCACCGCCAAGACCCGCTTTGCGTGCAGCGCGGTCGGTCATAAGACCCTTGGAAGTGGAAACGATAGCAATACCAAGGCCACCCATCACTGATGGTAGCGCACCTTTTTTCTTGTAGATGCGTAGACCAGGACGTGATACACGTTGGATTTGCTCAATAACTGGGTTAGCTTCGAAGTACTTAAGTGTAACTTCTAGCTCTGGCTTAACTTCACCTGTTACAGTGTAGTCTGCCACGAAACCTTCTTCTTGTAATAATGCTGCAATTGCAACTTTAAGCTTAGAAGATGGCATTTTAACAGCAACTTTTTTCGCTGCCTGACCGTTACGAAGACGGGTCAGCATATCCGAAATCGGATCTTGCATGCTCATAAGTTAATACTCCGTGATTCTGAATTGCTTACTGGTATTACCAGCTTGCTTTACGTAGACCCGGAATCTCGCCTTTCATGCAAGCTTCACGAACCTTGATACGGCTAAGACCGAACTTACGTAGGTAGCCGTGTGGACGTCCAGTCTGGTTACAGCGGTTACGCTGACGAGACTTCGCAGAATCACGTGGTAGTGACTGAAGTTTAAGCACTGCATTCCAGCGATCTTCTTCAGACGCATTCACGTCGCTAATTAGAGCTTTTAGCGCTGCACGCTTTTCAGCGAACTTAGCTACTAGCTTGGCACGTTTAGCTTCACGTGCCTTCATTGATTCTTTAGCCATTAGTAACCCTTACTTTTACTTACGGAATGGGAAGTTAAAAGCAGACAGTAGAGCTAGAGCTTCTTCATCAGATTTAGCAGAAGTTGTGATTGTGATATCTAAACCACGCACACGATCCACTTTATCGAAATCGATTTCTGGGAAGATGATCTGCTCACGAACGCCCATGCTGTAGTTACCACGACCATCGAATGATTTCGGGTTTAAACCACGGAAATCTCGAATACGAGGTACAGCAATTGTAATTAGACGCTCGAAAAAGTCCCACATACGTTCGCCACGTAAGGTTACTTTACAGCCAATAGGGTAGCCCTCACGGATCTTAAAGCCTGCAACTGACTTGCGTGCTACTGTGATTAGCGGCTTCTGACCTGCAATTGCAGTCATGTCAGCAGCAGCGTTTTCTAGCAGCTTCTTGTCGTTGATAGCTTCGCCCACACCCATATTAAGTGTGATCTTTTCGATCCTTGGGACTTGCATGATACTCTTGTATTCGAACTTGCCAGCAAGGTCTTTTACAACAGTCTCTTTGTAGTAATCATGCAGTTTCGCCATAGTACTACTCCAAACTTACTTGATAGTTTCGCCAGTCGATTTAAAGAAACGAACTTTTTTGTCGTCTTCAAATCGGAAGCCTACACGGTCCGCTTTACCTTGACCGTTAACGATAGCAACATTAGACGCATCGATCGCAGCTTCCTGCTCAACGATACCGCCTTGAACACCCATTGCCGGAACCGGCTTCTGGTGTTTCTTAACCATGTTGATACCTTCAACGATAACTTTACCGGTTGCTAGAACCTTAGTTACTTTACCAGTCTTGCCTTTATCTTTACCAGCAAGAATGATAACTTCGTCGTTACGACGGATTTTAGCTGCCATTATAATCGCTCCTTAAAGTACTTCTGGCGCTAGTGATACAATCTTCATGAATTTCGTATTACGAAGTTCACGAGTCACAGGGCCAAAGATACGGGTACCGATAGGTTGCTCAGTGTTGTCGTTCAACAATACGCAAGCATTACGGTCAAAGCGAATGACAGAGCCATCTTGACGACGAACGCCTTTACGGGTGCGTACAACCACCGCTTTCAGTACATCACCTTTCTTAACTTTACCGCGTGGAATTGCTTCCTTTACAGTAATCTTGATGATGTCACCGATATGTGCATAGCGACGGTGAGAACCACCCAGAACCTTAATACACATTACGCTACGTGCGCCGGAGTTATCCGCAGCATCAAGCATACTTTGCATTTGGATCATGTTAGTGCTCCGCTAATTTAAAACATCTAGACCCAAATCGAGTCGATATGCCTTTTCTTCAAAGGCGGCGAATAATAACACCATTTTCGACCGATGGGTAGATAAAAAAATGAACGGCCCTAAGTTTTTCAGGGCCGCTTACTTAAGTAGCTGTTAAGTACGTATTAAATACGAGCTTTTTCAACTACACGTACCAAAGCCCAAGATTTAGTCTTTGACATTGGACGACACTCGCGAACTTCAACCATATCACCTAGGTGACATTCGTTGTTTTCATCGTGTGCATGAAGCTTAGTCGTGCGTGTGATGTACTTACCGTAAATCGGGTGCTTCACTTTACGCTCGATAGCAACAACAATTGACTTATCGCCTTTGTCGCTAACTACTCGACCAAGCTGAGTACGGATTTGATCGCTCATTATGCGCCAGCCTTCTCAGTCAGTACAGTTTTAACACGTGCGATATCACGACGTACAGTTTTAAGATTATGAGTCTGCTGTAGTTGACCAGTCGCAGCTTGCATACGCAAGTTAAACTGTTCACGAAGCAAATTCACAAGCTCTGCATTAAGCTCTTCAACGCTTTTAGCGCGTAGATCTAGTGCATTCATCACATCACCGCCTTAATTACGAATGTTGTCTTGATTGGTAGCTTACGTGCAGCAAGATTAAATGCTTCACGAGCTATTGTTTCAGGAACACCATCCATTTCGTATAGAACTTTACCTGGTTGTACTTGTGCAACCCAGTACTCCACACTACCTTTACCTTTACCTTGACGAACTTCAAGAGGCTTAGATGTGATTGGTTTGTCTGGGAATACACGAATCCAGATTTGGCCCTGACGTTTTACATGACGAGTCATAGCACGACGTGCAGCTTCGATCTGACGAGCAGTTAGACGACCACGGCCGACTGCTTTAAGACCAAATGTACCAAAGCTTACATCAGTACCGTTCGCTAAACCGCGGTTACGGCCTTTAAAGGCCTTGCGGAATTTAGTGCGTTTAGGTTGCAGCATCAATAAACTCCTTATTTACGGCTTTTGCGCTGCTTCTTAGGCTTGTCAGCCTTTGGCTCTTCAACCGGCATGCCGCCTAGAACTTCACCTTTGAAGATCCAAACTTTAACGCCGATAACACCGTATTGGGTGTGAGCCGAAGAAGTTGCGTAGTCAATGTCAGCACGAAGAGTGTGTAGAGGCACACGGCCTTCACGGTACCACTCAGTACGTGCAATTTCAGCACCGCCTAGACGGCCGCTTACTTCAACTTTGATACCTTTAGCGCCAAGACGCATGGCGTTCTGAACTGCACGCTTCATCGCGCGACGGAACATTACACGACGCTCTAGCTGAGACGAAATACTGTCTGCTACTAGTTGACCATCTAGTTCTGGTTTACGTACTTCAGCGATGTTGATCTGAGCTGGAACGCCCGCGATCTTCGCTACTGCTGCACGTAGTTTCTCTACATCTTCGCCTTTCTTACCGATTACTACGCCTGGACGAGCAGTGTGAATAGTCACACGGATACTCTTTGCAGGACGCTCGATAACGATGCGTGATAGAGATGCTTTAGCTAGTTCCTTTTTCAGGAACTGGCGTACCTTGAAATCGCCGTCTAGGTTGTCAGCGAATTCTTGGCTGTTAGCAAACCAAGTGGTATTCCAAGGCTTACAGATGCCTAAACGAATACCATTAGGATGTACTTTCTGACCCATTGCTTTCTCTCCTAGTCTCTTAGCGGTCTGCTACAACAACAGTGATGTGGCTAGAACGCTTCAAGATGCGATCGGCACGGCCTTTAGCACGAGGCATAATACGCTTCATGGTAGGACCTTCGTCAACGAAGATTTTAGCAACATTAAGATTATCAATGTCTGCGCCTTCGTTGTGTTCTGCGTTAGCGATAGCTGACTCTAGAACTTTCTTGATTAATTCAGCAGCTTTTTTGTTGCTGAAATGAAGAATTTCTAAAGCTTGAGCAACTGGCTTACCGCGCAGTTGATCTGCAACCAAACGAGCTTTTTGCGGCGAAATGCGAGCAAAGCGATGTTTAGCGATAGCTTCCATTACCTACTCCTTAGCGCTTTTTAGCTTTCTTATCCGCAGCATGACCGCGGTAAGTACGTGTTGGTGCAAATTCGCCTAGCTTGTGACCGATCATTTCTTCAGAAACGAAAACAGGAACGTGCTGACGACCATTATGGACAGCGATGGTCAAACCGATCATCTGTGGGATGATCATTGAGCGACGGGACCAAGTCTTTACAGGCTTTTTGTCACCGCTTTCCAACGCTTTCTCTACCTTCTTCAGCAAGTGTAGGTCAATGAATGGACCTTTCTTGAGAGAACGTGGCATGGCGTATCCTCTTTATAATTACTTATTACGACGACGTACGATGTACTTGTCAGTGCGCTTATTACTACGAGTCTTATAACCCTTAGTTGGAACGCCCCAAGGTGTTACTGGATGACGACCGCCTGATGTACGACCTTCACCACCACCATGTGGGTGATCCACTGGGTTCATTACAACACCACGTACAGTTGGACGAACACCGCGCCAGCGTGAAGCACCAGCTTTACCTAGCTCACGTAGCATGTGTTCTGCGTTACCAACTTCACCTAGAGTCGCACGACCGTCAGCAAGAACTTTACGCATTTCGCCAGAACGTAGACGTAGAGTCACATAAGTGCCTGCACGTGCAATGATCTGAGCGTATGCGCCAGCTGAACGAGCCAGCTGTGCACCTTTACCAGGCTTAAGTTCAACACAGTGTACTGTTGAACCTACAGGGATGTTGCGCATTGGTAATGTATTACCAACTTTGATAGCAGCATCTTCGCCAGACTGGATCATATCACCAGCTTGAAGACCTTTTGGTGCAATAATGTAGCGGCGCTCACCGTCTGCGTACAGAACTAGAGCAATGTTTGCGCTACGGTTTGGATCGTATTCTAGACGTTCAACTTTCGCTGGAATGCCATCTTTAGTACGTTTAAAGTCAATTAGGCGGTAGTGTTGTTTGTGACCACCACCAATGTGACGTACTGTGATACGACCGTTATTGTTACGACCACCGCTCTTAGAGTTTTTCTCTAAAAGAGGTGCGTACGGCTTACCCTTATGCAGGTCAGAGTTAACCACTTTAACTACGTGGCGACGACCTGGGGAAGTCGGCTTACATTTTACAATAGCCATTCTTCTTTGCTCCTAGCCTACTCTGCACTACCAGCGAAGTCGATGTCTTGACCTTCTTTCAAGATAACATACGCTTTCTTCACGTCTGAACGACGGCCTTGGCGCATACCTTGACGTTTGGTCTTACCCTTAGTGATAAGAGTATTTACAGACTTAACTTCAACCTCAAACAGTTTTTCAACTGCTGCTTTGATCTCTCTCTTTGTCGCAGTAATAGCAACTTTAAACACGATAGTATTCGCGTTTTCAGCAGCCATTGATGCTTTTTCAGAGATGTGCGGAGCACGTAGAACTTTTAAAATACGCTCTTCAGTGATCATGCTAACATCTCCTCGATTGCTTTAACTGCAGCTGCAGTCATTACAATTTTATCGAAAGCGATTAAGCTAACTGGATCGATTGCCGCTGCATCACGTACGTCTACTTTATATAGGTTACGTGCTGCAAGGAATAGATTTTCATCTAACTCGCCAGTTACGATAAGTGCATCAGTAAGCTCAAGCTCTTTAAGCTTAGCAACTAGTGCTTTTGTCTTTGGTGCTTCTAGAGTAAAGTTTTCAACAACGATTAAACGCTCTTGACGAACTAACTCAGAAAGAATGCTCTTCATAGCACCGCGGTACATTTTCTTGTTTACTTTTTGGCTGTGATCCTGAGGACGAGCAGCGAAAGTAACACCACCAGAACGCCATAGCGGACTGCGGATTGTACCTGCACGAGCGCGACCAGTACCTTTCTGGCGCCATGGCTTAGCGCCACCACCAGAAACGTCTGAACGAGTCTTCTGAGCACGTGTACCCTGACGAGCACCTGCTGCAAATGCAACAACTACTTGGTGTACAAGCGCTTCATTGAAATCACGCCCAAAAGTAGTTTCGGAGACAGTTAGCGCGTTAGCGCCTTTGACTACCAATTCCATTACTAACTCCTCGACGTTACGCTTTAACAGCTGGTTTAACGATCACGTTGCCGCCTGTAGCACCAGGGACTGCACCTTTAATAAGTAGCAGATTGCGCTCAGCGTCAACACGTACGATCTCTAGGTTTTGAGTCGTTACACGCTCAGCTCCCATGTGACCAGCCATTTTCTTGCCTTTAAATACGCGACCTGGAGTTTGACATTGGCCAATTGAACCCGGAGCACGGTGAGACAAGGAGTTACCATGGGTCATATCTTGAGTACTGAAATTCCAGCGCTTAATAGCACCCTGGAAGCCCTTACCTTTAGATGTACCAGTAACGTCTACTTTTTTAATTTCGTTAAAGATTTCAACACTTAGCTCAGCGCCAACTGCGAATTCTTCATTATTTTCTAGACGGAATTCCCAAAGACCGCGACCAGCTTCAACACCTGCTTTCGCAAAGTGACCAGCTTCTGGCTTAGATACGCGGCTAGCTTTTTTAGTTCCAGCTGTTACTTGAATAGCGTTGTAACCGTCAGTTTCTACAGATTTAACCTGAGTAACGCGGTTGTTTTCAACTTCAACAACAGTAACTGGAATAGAAATGCCATCTTCGGTAAAGATGCGGGTCATGCCCACTTTACGACCGATTAGACCAATCATTCTCTTATCTCCCCTTAACCTAGGCTGATCTGAACGTCAACGCCAGCTGCTAGATCTAGACGCATCAGAGCATCAACAGTTTTATCTGTAGGCTCAACGATGTCGATAAGGCGCTTGTGCGTACGAATTTCGTACTGGTCACGTGCGTCCTTATTAACGTGAGGAGAAGTAAGAACAGTAAAACGTTCTTTGCGAGTAGGAAGAGGGATTGGACCCTTAACCTGTGCGCCAGTACGTTTAGCTGTTTCAACGATTTCCGCAGTTGACTGATCGATCAAACGGTGATCAAACGCCTTTAGACGGATACGAATACGTTGGTTCTGCATTAGACAGAGCTCCAAATAAAAATTACACAAACAATATCGCCACTCACGTTCGTAAAGACGAAGGAATGTCGATTGATTTATGTGAACGTAGCATCCCTATCGGATGCATTGTCAGCCAATTTAATGACTGCGAACATAAGTCAGAGTATTCATTATGAAACATACTCGGCATAGCCTGCAGTAAGTTTCTCCTCAATGCTTATTGGTTCACAACAGCGCTTACGAGACATTGTCTCAGGCAGTGTCGAGCATTATACAGATCACACTTTTGAAAGCAAGCTTTGATCGATAAATAAGCAAAACATCAGTCATTCATCATTATTATCAATAGCTTAAATTCAATATGTACTGGTTAAGTCACTGATATTGATTAAAAAATCGCAGATATAAAAAAGGAAGCCGAAGCTTCCTTTTTATTCAGTACTTAGTGGTGCACTAATTGCTATTAAGCAACGATAGTTGCAACAACACCAGCACCAACTGTACGGCCACCTTCACGGATAG
>SAMEA5043655__coassemble_155_pt1 | contig 14766 bp, 16 predicted proteins | sample SAMEA5043655__metabat2_low_PE_001 | metagenome-assembled genome bin SAMEA5043655 (sample SAMEA5043655) | Gadus morhua
AACGCTGTCTGCGTTTCGATGGGGTTATATTAACAATTACCAAAAACAAAACAATACACACAAATAACAAAAGATTATTACCACATGGGAACAATGTAAAAGATAAGGGGTTTAGGAACAAGGGACGAGGAACAGCAAGGCAATTGGTCGCTATGGGAGGATATGAGTTATCAGGAGTTTTCGTGGGTTGGGTGTAAATGAAGTAGTCAAATAAAACTGGCCACTGATTTGTATTTCAGATTACGAGCTTGGAAAACAAATAGCAAAAGCCGGTGGATATACACCTAGTGCAAAAGTGCTGATTTAATAACCCCCTACTCCTGATCGACACTTTTTTACTTCCATTACTATTGTTGTGATCTACCGCCAACTTAGCAATTCCTTCAAGGTATAAGCTAACGTCAGTTTAAGCAAACAGGTAAGCGTGATCACTGATCAAGTTCAGTTTTTTACGTTTAACCACGTTTTATAATCTGCATAGATTTGTGATTTGGAGAGAAAAATGGAAGCCGTATTTTCAAGTAAAGAGCTTAATAAAGAATGTGCTACATACTGGTTTGATGTATCGATCAACGTGACAGGTGAAGCAGACGGAATGATACTAGGCGTAGTTGAAGGTCAGAATGATGATATTTATATTATCGACATCGAATCACACAATATTGAAGGATCATGGTTTGCACCTTATGTTACTACCTTACCTAATTATGTCTCTAACACAGAAAGAGCCATCTAAGTACATGAATAGCACGTTATGAGATCCGTGACTTTTTGGCCCATTTTATATCGTGCTAATGATTCAACAAGGCCGTTAGACGGCCTTATCTCAAAATCTTTTAAATATATTTACCAAGCTAAGCCACATGCGCTCGCTTTAGCTTTAGCTAGGCTGTAGTACTTACGCTTAACAAGGTAATTACCGTCATTTTTAAGCCCTTCAACACGTAACCATTTATTTTTGCCAAAACGCGCTTTAACTGGAACACCAACGGCAAAGCGTTTACCTGATTGGTATTTCGCAACATAAAAACTATCACGCACTTTAAAAATATAGCCATTGCTACCACAAATTCGAGCACTCTCAACGCGACCTTTTTTAGTCTCGCCCCAAGAACCCCAACCATTTGCTTGCGCAGGAATCGAAGCAAATGCCATTGCACCTAACAATAATCCTAAAATAGCTTTTTTCATCACAAAACCCCAAAAGTAAACTTATGAGTTTATTTTAATCATAATCAAAAGAAAGAAAAGATAAATAATGTAATAAACCTAAAAATTGACAAACGTCAGCGAAATACAGCGTTAGCAGCATGTAAAAATATAAAAATATATCCAAAACGTATGGTTTTAGCGTTGTTCGGTTTTTGAAGAAAATCTATCTGAGGCCTAAACGCAAAAAAGGCTTTGAACAAATTAGTTCAAAGCCTTCTTAGGAAATATAGCGTGGTTAAGGGGGGGAACCTTAACGTTGACTTTACTTAGTCATGTTACCGCTTTTGTACATAGTAGCGAATACAGGTGTGTAAAGTGCAATAATTTTATTAACGATACCAGTCATTTCTTTTTCCTCAATAAACTAAGCTTTTAAAATAGTACAACCATAGCCTAACCATTGACTCTATAAGGCTTGTGGTCGTGTTTCGATGAGGGTCATTATAGGTATTTAACTACGCTTTTAAAGCGATAAAAACAACACCTTCAGATTAGTTTTAGTAATGAATTAAAAGGTTAGATACTGTTATCATTTTTAATGTTTAACAGGAATTATCGCCATAAAAAAAGGTCGCTATTTGCGACCTTCTAAAGGCGTAATTCTAAGCTAAAGCCTCATTCTACCCAAGTAACGCATTGGCATTATTAACAATATTTTCAACGGTAAAGCCAAACATGGTAAATAACTCATCAGCAGGTGCTGACTCACCAAAGGTTGTCATACCAATAATGCGACCATTAAGACCAACATACTTGTACCAGTAATCAGCAATACCCGCTTCAATCGCGATACGTGCAGTCACATTTGCAGGTAATACACTTTCACGGTAAGCGGCAGTTTGCTTATCAAATAAGTCAGTGGCTGGCATTGAAACCAAACGTACTTGGCGACCCGCAGCGGTTAGTTCAGCATACGCTTGCGCCGCAATACCTACTTCAGAACCTGTTGCAATTAAAATAAGCTCAGGTGTAGCGGCACAATCTTTAAGAATGTAACCACCTTTAGTAATGTTAGCGACTTGCTCTGGATTACGATCCTGCTGATCAAGATTTTGACGCGAGAAAATCAATGCTGTTGGGCCATCTTTGCGCTCAATAGCGTATTTCCATGCCACTGCTGACTCAACCTGATCACACGGACGCCATGTGCTCATGTTCGGGGTTAAACGCAGTGATGCAACTTGCTCGACAGGCTGATGAGTTGGGCCATCTTCACCTAGACCAATTGAATCGTGAGTATAAACCTGAATGTTCTGAATTTTCATCAGAGCAGCCATACGCAATGCATTACGAGCGTATTCCATAAACATTAGGAACGTCGCACCGTAAGGAATAAAACCACCATGCAACGCAATACCGTTGATAATGGCAGTCATACCAAACTCACGCACACCGTAATGAATGTAGTTACCTGATGCATCCGTTGGGGTTAGTGATTTAGAACCTGACCACATGGTTAAATTAGATGGTGCTAAATCGGCAGAACCGCCCATAAACTCAGGTAAGAACTGGCCATACGCTTCTAGGGCATTTTGTGAGGCTTTACGTGATGCGATATTAGCCGGATTCGCTTGTAGATCAGCGATGATCTTTGAGGTTTTAACTTCCCAGTTAGCAGGTAAATCACCCTTCATACGGCGGGTAAACTCAGCCGCTAATTCAGGGTAAGCCGCGCTATAAGCAGCAAACTTTTGATTCCATTCGGTTTCTTTAGCGTTACCTGCTTCAATTGCATTCCAATTTGCCGCAATGTCAGCTGGAATTTCAAATGGGCCGTGGTTCCAACCTAAGAATTCACGTGCAGCAGCAATTTCTTCAGCACCCAGTGGTGCACCGTGGCAATCATGTGAACCGGCTTTATTTGGCGCACCAAAACCAATGATAGTTTGGCAACAAATAAGTGTCGGCTTGGTTGTTTGTGCTTTTGCAGCTTCAATCGCAGTATGAATAGCATCGGCATCATGACCATCAACCATTGAAATCACATGCCAACCGTAAGCTTCAAAACGTTTAGCGGTATCGTCTGAGAACCAACCTTCTACTTCACCATCAATCGAAATACCATTGTCATCCCAGAAAGTAATCAGCTTACCTAAGCCTAATGTCCCTGCCAGTGAACACGCTTCATGAGAAATACCTTCCATCATGCAACCATCACCCATAAAGGCGTAGGTATAGTGATCGACAATGTCGTGCCCTTGCTGGTTAAATTGTTCAGCCATCGATTTTTCAGCCAACGCCATACCGACCGCATTGGTAATACCTTGGCCTAAAGGACCTGTTGTAGTTTCAATCCCTGGCGCGTAACCATATTCAGGGTGACCCGGTGTTTTTGAATGTAATTGACGGAAGTTTTTAAGATCATCAATCGATAAATCATAACCTGTTAAATGAAGCAGAGAATAAATCAGCATTGAGCCATGGCCGTTCGATAATATAAAACGATCACGATCAACCCAATTTGGATTACGTGGATTATGGTTTAAATGCCCACGCCATAATACTTCAGCAATATCTGCCATTCCCATTGGCGCACCCGGGTGACCTGAGTTAGCTTGTTGCACACCATCCATACTAAGTGCACGAATTGCATTGGCTAGTTCTTTACGAGACACCGCATTGCTAGAAGACATATCTGCTCCAAATAGTCATAAAATAATAAATTACGTTTCAATAATGCCGCCTTTACCAGCGGGCAATTACTTTCGCGGTAATATTGTCTCAAATAGATGCCGCTGATAGCAATCGTTTTCTTTTTTAAAAAATCCAATTTATTCAATGATATGCAATCACTCTAATTTTAAGGTTTTAGCTTCAAAAGAGTAATAATAAAAATCTTAATATTTAATAAGTTAAGGTTTTGACTAAATCCTTACAGATTACATTGTTGATTTTATAATTGGTCAGGGTATTATAGACGTCTAGACGGAGGTAGCTCTATACATATAAACGTATAGAATGCAGTGCAGTATCAGTATTACCGCTACCGTTCTACCAAATTTATGAATATAAGTGAGACCATCAATGGCTAAACATCTGTTCACTTCCGAATCAGTATCAGAAGGACATCCAGATAAAATTGCAGATCAAATTTCAGACGCAGTCTTGGATGCAATTTTAGAACAAGATCCTAAAGCACGTGTTGCTTGTGAAACTTACGTAAAAACTGGCATGGTAATGGTCGGTGGCGAAGTCACAACATCAGCTTGGGTTGATATCGAAGAAATCACTCGTGAAACAGTGCGCGAAATCGGTTATGTTCACTCTGACATGGGCTTTGATGCTAATTCTTGTGCAGTATTAAATACCATTGGTAAGCAATCACCAGACATCAACCAAGGCGTTGATAAAGCAGACCCTAAAGAGCAGGGCGCTGGTGACCAAGGTATTATGTTTGGTTATGCAACCAACGAAACTAAAGAGTTAATGCCTGCACCGATTACTTACGCTCACCGCCTGGTTCAACGTCAAGCACACGTACGTAAGAATGGCAGCCTACCTTGGTTACGTCCTGATGCGAAATCTCAAGTAACATTTGAATACGATCAAGGTAAAATTGTTGGTATTGATGCGGTTGTATTATCAACTCAGCACAGTGATTCAATTTCAACAGCCGATCTACGTGAAGCTGTAATGGAAGAAATCATCAAGCCAGTATTACCTGAAGAGTGGTTACGTAAAGATACTAAATTCTTTATTAACCCAACCGGTCGTTTTGTTATCGGTGGCCCAATGGGTGACTGTGGCTTAACAGGTCGTAAAATTATTGTTGATACCTACGGCGGCGCAGCGCGTCACGGTGGTGGTGCATTCTCTGGTAAAGATCCATCAAAAGTTGACCGTTCAGCAGCATACGCAGCACGTTATGTAGCGAAAAATATCGTTGCCGCAGGTATGGCTGATCGTTGTGAAATTCAACTTTCATATGCTATCGGCATTGCAGATCCAACGTCTATCATGATTGAAACGTTTGGTACTGAGAAAGTACATCAAGATATTATTATTGAAGCGGTTCGTCAGCACTTCGACCTACGCCCATATGGCCTACAAGAAATGCTAAACCTACTTCAGCCTATCTACAAAAAGACGGCTGCATACGGTCACTTTGGTCGTGAAGAATTCCCTTGGGAAAAAACAGACAAAGTAGACGCACTACGCGACTTCGCTAAACTTAAATAATAATAAATTTAAGTTTATCAAACACTAAGGGACGATTATTCGTCCCTTTTTTATATCTAAAATAAAATAATCGTCAATATTTATCTTGCGGTGTATAGTCAGCAACGTTAATTACCTACCAATATAGATTTTAACCGAGGATATTTAAGGCTATGACCCCGCTACAAAAGCAAGTGCTTACTCACGTAACGTTGTGTATTCAACATGCCAATCAACGCCTCAATAAACGCTTAACTATACCCACCGTTAATTTCAATCAGCGTGGCAAAATTGCAGGTACTGCCCATCTGCAAAAATGGGAATTACGCTTTAATCCGGTCTTACTGACTGAAAACCCTGACGCTTTTATTAACGAAGTGGTTGCTCATGAAGTCGCCCATTTAGTGGTGTTTAAATTATTTGGTCGTGTTCGTCCCCATGGTCGTGAATGGCAACTTATCATGACCGAAGTGTTTAAGGTTACGCCGAGAACAACCCACAACTTTAATGTCAGTTCTGTGGCAGGAACGACTTATCTTTATCACTGTCCATGTAGTGAATACCCACTAACAATTCGTCGTCATAATAAAGTCAACCGCGGCCAAGCAAGCTACCACTGTCGCAAATGCAAACAACCGTTACAATTTAAGACTGGCACGCAATAATTAGAATAATGTTGAATTACAGTAATAACGTGAATTAACAGTTACAACATTGCCCCATCGACATCTCAAAAAGATAAATATCAGTAAGCTAAAACTACTGTTTATTTTTATTGGGATATTCAATGAAATTTCCATCAAAATGGCTCATGTTGGTGGTGTTCATACCAACGGTTACTATTGCTACCCCCTCTTCTTCAACCTCTTTTGCTAAATCAAAAAAAATTGCGGTCGAAATCTATCAAACACATCCCGTCAGTTTTTATTGTGGTTGCCCGATTAAATGGATCAATAAAAAAGGTGTACCAGAATTAGCACAATGTGGTTACCAAGTCAGAAAGCAGCAACGGCGGGCTAATCGTATTGAGTGGGAGCATGTTGTTCCAGCATGGCAATTTGGACATCAACTCCAATGCTGGCAAGATGGTGGCCGCAAAACCTGTAAGAAAGTGCAAAAATTTAGAATCATGGAAGCCGATCTCCACAATTTAACCCCCGCTATCGGTGAGGTAAATGGCGACCGTTCTAACTTTAAATTTAGACCTTGGAATGACGATAGTGGTGTCACCTATGGTAAATGTGAAATGCGAATAGATTTTAAAAACAAACGCGCCAACCCACCAGAAATAGCACGTGGAGCAATAGCGCGTACTTACTTATATATGAACCAACAATATGATTTTTCACTATCAAAACAGCAACGACAATTAATGGAAGCATGGCATAAACAATACCCCGTGACGCAATGGGAATGCCAACGTGATCAGCTTATCGCCACCAAACAAGGCAATCACAATCCTTTCGTTGTTGAGGCATGTGAAAAAGCCAATTTATAAGCCAAATATTCACTGACAATAATGGTCGTGATTAAACGCGGCTATTATTGTTTATTCGGCTCTATTTAGGCACTTTCAGTCATTAACTTTTGCCCTCCCTCTGCGGCTAACCGTGGTAATATCAGGTATTACTTAATCATTACGACAGATGACCGCATCATGAGAATTCCACGAATTTACCACCCACAACCTTTACCAAGCCAAGGTACGGTTATGCTTAGCGACGATGCGGCTAACCATGTTGGCCGCGTAATGCGGATGCAAGTTGGGCAACAAGTATTACTGTTTGATGGCAGTAACGCTGAATTCCCCGCAGTGATTAGCAACGCCAGTAAAAAAAGTGTTGAAGTTGAAATTCAGGCGCGGGTTGAGAATAGTATTGAATCGCCATTAGATATCCACTTAGGCCAAGTGATTTCACGTGGCGATAAAATGGAATTCACTATTCAAAAATCTGTTGAGTTGGGTGTTAATACTATTACACCACTTATTTCTGAGCGTTGTGGCGTTAAACTTAATGCTGAACGATTTGAGAAAAAACTTGAGCAGTGGCAAAAGATTGCAATTGCAGCCTGTGAACAATGTGGCCGTAATGTCGTGCCTACCATTCGCCCAGTAATGAAACTAGAGCAATGGTGCGCTGAAGAATATGATGGTTTAAAACTAAATTTACACCCTCGTGCACATTATTCTATTAACACCCTCCCTACCCCAGTAACCAAAGTACGATTATTGATAGGTCCTGAGGGCGGCTTGTCTGCTGAAGAAATTAGCATGACTGAGCAATATAAATTTGACGAAATTCTATTAGGCCCACGTGTATTACGCACTGAGACTACCGCAATGACAGCCATTACCGCACTGCAAGTTCGCTTTGGTGATCTAGGCTAAGTAATCAGGAGAAAACAATGATCAAGCTAGGTATTGTGATGGACCCTATCCAGTCTATCAATATCAAAAAAGATTCGACCTTTGCCATGATGATGGAAGCACAGCGTCGTGGTTGGGAATTACACTACATGGAAATGAGCGATCTTTCTTTAGAGCAAGGTGTCGCGATTGCACGTACTCGCACAGTCACTGTAAAAAAAGATCCCAACGACTGGTTTGAATTCCATAATGAGCAAGAGATCCCATTAGCAGATCTTGATGCTGTATTAATGCGTAAAGATCCTCCGTTTGATACTGAATACATTTATGCGACTTACATTCTTGAGCGTGCAGAAGATAACGGTGCTTTGATCGTTAATAAACCGCAAAGCCTACGTGATTGTAATGAAAAATTGTTTACCGCATGGTTTCCAGAACTAACGCCAACCACGATTGTTACTCGTCGTGCTGACAAGCTAAAAGCATTCCACAAAGAACACGGTGATGTGATCCTAAAACCGCTTGATGGTATGGGTGGTTCATCTATCTTTCGTGTGATGAAAAATGATCCTAACGTATCAGTGATCATTGAAACGCTAACCGCAATGGGCGAAAACTACTGTATGGCGCAAACCTTCGTGCCTGATATCAGTAATGGTGATAAGCGTATTTTAGTGGTTGATGGCGAACCAATGCCATACTGCCTAGCGCGTATTCCAGCTAAAGGCGAAACTCGCGGTAATCTTGCTGCTGGCGGTCGTGGTGAAGCACGTCCAATTAGCGACACTGATCGTAAAATTGCCGAAACAGTCGCGCCAATTTTAAAAGAGAAAGGCTTAATCTTTGTTGGCCTTGATGTGATTGGTGACAAGCTCACTGAAATTAACGTGACCAGCCCAACCTGTATCTGTGAAATTGAAGCTGCGTTTGATATTTCAATCACAGGAAAATTAATGGATGCGATTGAGCGCCGAATTAACGCTAACTAAGATCACCTAAGCGCTAAACATCAGCCATAATCAAACCAAGAACGCAGCGATTATAGATGATCGCTGCTTTTTACTATCAACACCATCATCGGTGCTGATGTGTATTTAATGGTGCTGTAAATGAATCTGACCAATCATTTCTTAGTGGCAATGCCCACGATGGAAGATCCAAATTTCAAGCATAGTGTTATTTATGTTTGCGAGCATAATGATGAAGGTGCTATGGGCATCATCATTAATCAACCGATTGAGATCTCAATTACTGACATGCTCGATCAAATTGATATCGAACGAACCTTGCCTTTAGTTGATCCATTAAGTCTTGAATATCCAGTGCTCAATGGGGGTCCCGTTGCCGAAGATCGCGGCTTTGTACTTCATACTATTCAAGCTGATTATACCTCTAGTATTGTTATCACCCCACAACTGGCAGTCACCACTTCTTTAGATATTTTAGCTCAACTCGGCACCGATAAAGCACCACAACAATTTATTGTGGCACTCGGTTATGCTGGTTGGGATGATGGTCAACTGGAACAAGAATTAGCCAATAATAATTGGCTCACTATTGAAGCTGATAGCAACATTATTTTTTCCACTCCGATAGATCAGCGCTGGCAACAAGCTCTCGCAAAATTAGGGATTAGCCCCGCGAATCTGTCATCAGATATAGGTCATGCATGAGTCAAACTCGCAGCGTATTAAGCTTTGATTACGGCACCAAAAGTATTGGTGTTGCTATCGGTCAAGAACTCACAGGGACAGCGAGTCCACTGGCTGCTTTAAAAGCCAAAGATGGCATTCCTAATTGGGATGACATTGAAAAAATTCTTAAAGAATGGCAACCGGATTTAATCGTTGTTGGGCTGCCATTAGATCTTGCAGGTAAAGAACTTGAAACCATCGCGCCACGGGCAAAGAAATTTGCTAACCGTATCCATGGTCGATTTGGTTTCGCGGTTGAATTACACGATGAACGTTTAAGTACCGTTGAAGCGAAAGCTGAGTTATTTGAACGCGGTGGTTATCGCTCATTAAGTAAAGGCAACATCGATTCACAATCTGCGGTAGTGATTTTAGAAAGCTGGTTTGAACGTCAATACGGCGCTTAATCGACAGCGATTATTCATACTTCATTCCGCTTTAAACAATAAAAAAAAGACAAGCTTCCCTCTCTGGGGCTTGTCTTTTTTTTTACGGTACAGCTTCAACACATAAGATCATCACAAAGCTGACAGCTATTTTCGATCAGGCTGTCAGTCTGTTCTCAAGCCGCATTATCACTCACTTGATCAGCTTGTACAGCTTTTGGATCACTTAAACCCAAAAGCTCATTCACTGGAGTGACGATCTTTTCCTTTAAAATAAAAACAATAAAAATCAGTGCCTTAATTAAAACCAGCTCGTTAGATAAAATTAAAGGCAATTTTATCATGATGATCTTTTAGCAAAAGGATCATCATAGGCTTTATTCTTATTATTTATTTTCTAATATTACGCCCGATAAACTATTTAACGGTTTAGCGGTTGGATCACCCACTTTGATCATCAACCGTAAATCGTTAGCAGAATCGGCATGATGAAGCGCATCTTGTTCACTGATTTTACCTTCCTTAAATAAGGCATACAGTGATTGGTCAAAGGTTATCATTCCGGCTTCGGTCGACTTAGCCATCACATCTTTAATTTCATACAGTTCACCACGACGAATAAGATCAGCCACTCGTGGTGTATTCAGTAATAATTCATACACCCCATGACGACCAACACCATTAGCATCAGCCACTAACTGCTGCGCTAAAATACATTTAAGGTTGAGAGATAAATCAAATAAAAATTGATCACGCCGCTCTTTAGGGACCAAATGTAAAATACGCTCTAATGCCTGATTAGCATTATTGGCATGTAAAGTAGCCATGCATAAATGCCCAGTCTCTGCAAAATTTAACGCGTATTCCATCGTTTCACGGCTGCGAATTTCACCGATTAAAATCATGTCTGGTGCTTGGCGTAAGGAGTTTTTTAACGCCACTTCATAACTGGCAGTATCCAGTCCAACTTCGCGCTGAGTGATAATGCATTTGTTATGTTTATGGACAAATTCAATCGGATCTTCAACCGTTAAAATATGACCACTGCGATGCTGATTACGGTAACCTGTCATTGCAGCCATTGAGGTTGATTTACCCGATCCCGTTGCACCGACAATTAACACTAAACCGCGTTTTGATAATGCCAACCGCTCCATATCAATCGGTAACTGTAAATCATCCATTTGTGGAATTTGGGTTTCAATTCGACGGATCACCATCCCTGGTAATTCTCGTTGCCAAAACGCACTAACTCGAAATCGTAAATCATTTCTCACTAACGCAAAGTTAGCTTCTTTGGTGCTGATAAATTCTTGGCGCAGGTTGGCATCCATGGCTTGATCAAACAAACTATCAACCCTACTGCGAGTGAGCATTTCGCCAACATCATGCAAATTGCCATCAATTTTTAATAAACACGCTGAATCAACCGTGATATATAAATCGGAGGCTTTTTTAGCCACCATCTGCTCAAGGATGTCATCTAAGGTCATGCGGTTATTCCTTTATTTAAAAACCACGTTTACTGCTATCAAGAATACGACGCCCTTCTTCAGCTTCGACCATTCCTTGTGCCACCAGCATTTTCACGCTTTGCTCCATAGTTTGCATGCCAAGCGATGAACCAGTTTGGATCATTGAATACATCTGGGCAATTTTATCTTCGCGGATCAAGTTACGGATCGCTGGCGTTGCCATCATCACTTCATGACACGCAACTCGTCCTCCAGATGTACATTTAAGAAGATGTTGTGCCACCACCGCACGTAATGATTCAGATAACATTGAGCGCACCATCGATTTATCACTACCAGGAAAAACATCGATAATACGATCAACGGTTTTCGCCGCTGAACTGGTGTGCAATGTCCCTAACACTAAGTGACCTGTTTCTGCAGCGGTTAACGCTAAACTAATGGTTTCTTGATCGCGTAATTCCCCGACCACAATCACATCGGGATCTTCACGTAGCGATGAACGTAGCGCATTTTGAAAACTTAAGGTGTCACGGTGTACTTCACGTTGATTAATCAAACAGCTTTTACTGGTATGAACAAATTCAATCGGATCTTCAATGGTCAAAATATGGCGTTGATAATTACTATTGATATAATCTACTAAGGCTGCAATCGTGGTTGATTTACCAGAGCCTGTTGCACCTGTTACCAGTACCAGCCCACGGTTGAGCTGAGCAATATCATAAAAAACCTCTGGTACATTAAGAGAGGCTAACGTAGGAATGTGAATCGGGATGGTTCGCAACACAGCTGAACAGCCACGCGACTGATGAAAAGCATTAACCCTGAAGCGACCAATGTCGGGTAATTCAAAAGAAAAATCGACTTCTAATTTTTCTTCATATTCACGACGCTGAGCATCATTCATAATGTCAAATATCAGACGATGGACTTCGCTATGATCTAAAGCTGGTAAACTGAGTTTTCTCACATCACCATCAACTCTTATCATTGGTGGAACGCCCGCAGAAAGATGCAGATCTGATGCGTTATGCTTTACACTAAAATCGAGTAATTCGGTGATATCCATATATTTTCCTCAAGAATAAATTATGAACAGTATTAAGCAAAATATTACACAGGTCATCAATGAGATGGCATTAGCAACTGAAAAATGCGGCAGAGCTACTGATTCGGTGCAACTGTTAGCGGTAAGTAAAACCAAGCCCGTTGCCGCGATCGAGCAAGCGATTGATGCCGGCCTCGTTGCTTTTGGTGAAAACTATGTTCAGGAAGGGGTCGATAAAGTTAATTATTTTGCGGGTCATCCGGCAGCAGACCAATTAGTATGGCACTTTATTGGCCCGATTCAGTCTAATAAAACCCGTCCAATTGCCGAGCATTTTGATTGGGTACATTCGATTGATCGCCTTAAAACAGCAACCCGTTTAAATGAACAACGACCAGCAACCATGGCACCATTAAATGTACTGTTGCAAGTTAACACCAGCGGCGAAGCGAGCAAATCTGGCATTAACGAAGATGAAGTGATTGCGTTAGCGGCAGAGATTGCCACCATGCCGCAATTAGTTTTACGCGGATTAATGTCGATTCCACAACCCGAAACCGATTATGATAGCCAATTCGCTGCTTTTAAAAAGCTCGCTGATTTATTGGCACTGCTTAAACCCCATCATCCACAACTTGATACCTTATCAATGGGTATGAGTGGTGATATGGATGCGGCTATTGCGGCGGGTAGTACCATGGTACGCATTGGTACGGCACTGTTTGGTGCTCGCGACTATGGTAGCCAAGCCTAATACCTAATAATAGTTTTAAATCCTAACACTCGTTTTTCAATAACGGTCAACGACTCAGCCGACTTGTTTGCGTGTCGTACCAACAGCAAAGGATAGTACATGGAACAGCGCTCTATTGCCTTTATCGGTGCCGGTAACATGGCACGCTCAATTATCGCAGGGCTAATAGCCAGCGGTTATGATGCCAGTAAAATCACCGCAACCGCGCCAAGTGAAACTCGCCTAATGCCATTGAGCCGTGATTTTGGAATTCATACCGACAGTGATAACCTACGTGCAGCTCAACAGGCTGATGTGGTGGTACTGGCGGTAAAGCCCCAATTAATGGCTGATGTATGTTTGCCATTGCAAGCGGTCGATTTCAGTAATAAATTAGTGATCTCGATTGCTGCTGGTATCAGTTGTGCGCGATTAGCAACCCTGCTTGATAGCCAACTGCAATTAGTGCGCGTAATGCCAAACACACCAGCATTAATTGGTAGAGGCATGAGTGGCTTGTATGCAGATTCGACATTAGCACTGCAAGATCATCAGTTTTCAAGCCAGTTATTACAAGCAGTTGGCGAAATTTGCTGGGTTAAACAAGAAGCAGATATCAATGGTATCATTGCCGCAGCTGGCAGTGCGCCTGCTTACTTCTTCTTATTTATGGAAGCAATTCAACAACAAGCAATGGCGCAAGGGTTTGATGAACAAACCGCACGATTGTTAGTTCAACAAACAGCATTAGGCGCGGCGGAAATGGTGCAAGCAAACCCTGACACGGATCTTGCCACATTACGTCAGCAAGTGACTTCTAAAGGCGGCACGACAGCAGAAGCAATTAATACGTTCAATCAACACCATCTAACAGAAATAGTGGCTAAAGCAATGCAAGCTGCAGTTGCTCGTGCTCAAGAAATGGAACAATTGTTTTAAGGTTTAATTATGAATTCACTCGCTTTTTTAATCTCCACAGTTTTTGATTTATATATCATGATTGTGTTGTTACGTGTTTGGCTACAGTGGTCACGCGCAGATTTTTACAACCCGTTTTCACAATTTATTGTTAAAGCAACCCAACCGGTTGTGGCGCCATTACGTCGTGTGATCCCATCCATTGGCTCATTTGATATGGCGACCATTTTATTTGGTTACCTATTGTGTGTGGCTAAATTTATTCTACTGCAACTGGCGTTAACGGGTGGTGCATCAGCCTTTAGTCCGATGTTCTTATTCTTTGGTCTATTAGCACTGATTAAAGCCGCTGGCGGATTATTATTCTGGGTACTCTTAATTCGTGCGATTTTAAGTTGGGTTAGCCAAGGTCGTAATCCAATCGAATATGTCATGAATCAACTGACTGAACCGCTAATGGCACCGATTCGTCGTGTTCTGCCTGCAATGGGTGGTTTAGATTTAAGTATTCTAGTGATCTTCTTAGGGTTGCAGTTTGCTAACTATTTGATGGGTGATTTAATTGGGCCGATTTGGTTCCAATTATGAGTGCTGTCGCAGTCTGTCGCCAAGGGGATGATGTTGTAATTCGACTTTACATTCAACCCAAAGCCAGCCGCGATCAAATTGTTGGTCTTCATGGCGATGAAGTAAAAATTGCCATTACAGCGCCCCCTGTTGACGGTAAAGCGAATGCGCATTTAGCCAAATTCTTAGCCAAGCAATTTAAAG
>SAMEA5043655__coassemble_156_pt1 | contig 14720 bp, 10 predicted proteins | sample SAMEA5043655__metabat2_low_PE_001 | metagenome-assembled genome bin SAMEA5043655 (sample SAMEA5043655) | Gadus morhua
CATCACTAAAAATACCGTATTGCAGTGGATCGGTATCTTGGAATTCATCAATCATTGCCACTGGATATTGTGCACGAATTTTACCCGCGAGCAGTTCATCAACATCGTTATCAATCGCGGCGCCTAGCTGAGTTAGCAAGTCATCAAACGATAACCATCCTTTGCGCGTTTTAGCGTCAGCCAATAATTGACGACAATGTTCAATCGCATGGGCTAATAGTGGCTCACGCAAGCTAGCAGGATTATCTAATAGTTCAGCAATAGCACTAAATACCGCATGTTCAGGGGCATCCCCTTTGGCGGTTTTTTCAATTAAGGTTTGCTGATGAAAGCGACTCAAATTATCAGGCAATTCATAACCAACGGTGGGTTGGGCCGCCCACGTGCTCACTTGCTCTAACCAATTAGGCAAACTTTTTTTAGTGTAACTGCGCTTATTAATCCCAGAGCTTGCAATCAAGGCTTCAAAATCATCCTGATGTGTACGCCACAACGCTTTAACGTCATCAATGCGGACAATATTTTGCTGATGTAATTGTTCTAATGATTCCGTCATTGCCGCCACCGACAATCGTACTGGCGCCCCCGTTAAACTATTGCCAATTTCTTTTAATAATTTTATTGGTGATGACCAAATTTCACGGACTTCATGGGCCAATGCTGGCGATAAATGATAAAAACTACTGCGCCAATAATCAGCAACCACTAATTTTTTTAATTGGCTTTCATCGGTCACAAATTCATTATTAAATCGACAGCCTGATTCAAACGCATTTTGAGTTAGCATTCGCTGACAGAAACCATGAATGGTATAAATAGCCGCTTCATCCATCTGGCGTTCGGCTTGCAATAACAGTGTCGCCGCTAACTTATGATCTGGGAATTCCTTTAATAATGGCGCGATAACAGGATCATGACTAATACCACGACTAAACGCTAACCGCGCATCATGAATACGAGCACGAATACGATCACGTAATTCTGCGGTAGCCGCTTCAGTAAAAGTTACCACCAGAATTTGATCAACCGTCAACTGCTGTTGATGCCGAGTATCCTCATTACCATGCGCTAACAATAACCGTAAATACAAACTCGCAATGGTAAATGTCTTACCTGTACCGGCTGACGCTTCGATCAAGCGGGTACCATGTAATGGAAACGTCATTGGTTGCAGAATATTTGTTGGTACGTCATCCGTTGTTAGTACTTCAGTCGCCATTATGTTACTCATCCCATGGTTGCTATATGTACAACAGTACCAGCCTGAAACTTTTCAATTTCAACAATCAAGCTGGTTATTATGTGACCCAACACTTATAAGTAAATATTGGCGCCTGATATTCTGTTGTGTTCCTATAATGTGAGAACTTACTCACGGTTTATACTACGGTGGTTAGTTAGTATCAGCGCCAGAAACTTGGTCACCTCTGGACCTGTGGCCGTACAGCGAACACCCTACAACTAACAATGATTTGCTGACGGCCACACTACTTCTCTCTGCTTTCTATATTTATTCTGGCTTTATTTCTTTACTGTTTACCACCGCCGCTTGTAACACCAATGCCGCTAATTGAGTAGCTTGTTGTGCCACTTCATCTTGCCATTGCGGCCACACACGCTTGATATAATCATCACTGCCTTCCCCTGCAAACAAGTAACCATCATTAAAACATTCCGCCATTTTCGTCAGTGCTTTTTGCTCAGTGTCTGCATCATCCTTCCAGCTACCATCACGCCCAATATGCGCCTGTATGGCTGCCATTGCGGTTTTAGGGAAATACGCTAAGGGTTGATTTAAACCTTGGTAATACAGTTCAATCAGTTGCTGTAAATACGCCAGTGCTTGCTGAGGTTCAACACACTGTAATTCAAGATGCTTATCCGTTCCGATCACATGAGTAACCTGTAGATTTTCAGGCACCGATACCGCCAAACATAGATGGTCAAACCAAGCAGTTAAAAGATCTTGTGGACGAATTTTACCAGTCCGGTAACGTAATAACCCCGATTGATAACGTTTCTTCAACCAGCCTTGTAATAATACTTTATGATCAGCCACCATCACCGTGATCGCCACTTCTTGATCAGCTAATGGTGCATGAATTAACGGCTCAATAAGATCGGTTAAATTCGCCACAGCTTGACGACTAGCAGCTAAATCAAGATCACCAAATGCCGCCACAGGTAAAGTACCCGCTGCCCGTTGTTCTGCGGCAAACTGATGATAAATCGCATCAGGATCATCATTGTTAAGCTTGGCTTCTAGCAATAATTCCAGCAATTGATCGCGAATCAGATAACTATCTAAGCCATTCAATACAAACGGCTCATCATCTTCTAATAGCCCCATCGGCGGTTCAAAATAGACTTTTAGACGACGGTTAAAAAAGTAACGTACTGGCAAACGCCAAAAACGTTGTAATTCAGCTAACTCTAGAACTAAAACCTGATCATCAGCCATCGGTTCAGCGACTAACGCATCGAGTTGAAATGGCGCACTTGCCTGCCCATCACGGTTAGCCGCTGGTAGCCATTCAATCGCAAAACTGGCGTGATCACCAATAAACGCACTGGGGCTAAACGGCACTAACGGGTGATGTTGAATTAACTGTTGTTTAATCTTGTCAGCAGAAACATCCACCGCTAACGGTTGATCACCCGCACAGCAATAACCTTGCTGGCAATACTCCACCAACTCACTGACTAATACTGACGGCACTTTTTGAGCGTTATCTTGAATCGAACGACCAACATAGCTGATATATAATGTTTGTTGGGCAGATAACAACGCTTCTAAAAATAAATAACGGTCATCATCTCGACGAGAACGATCGCCCGCCTTAGTGCGACCATTCATTAAATCAAATCCTTCAGGGGCAATATTGCGCGGATAAGCACCATCATTCATTCCCAATAAACACACCACTTTAAAAGGAATGGAACGCATTGGCATCAGAGTACAGAAATTGACTTGTCCGGCTAAAAAGCGCTGACTAACCCGCTCACCAGAGAGTTTATCTTGCAAGTATTGAGTTAATACCGCAGGCGTGATTCGATCGTGATAACCCGCATCTTGTAACTGCTGGTGCAAACGCTGCAAGTTATCGCGAATCGATTTTAAAATTAACTCGCCTTCGAGCTCCACTGCAAAAAAATCATCCAGTAACTGATGTAATAATTCAGCCCATTGATTGACCGTTTGTGATTGCGCCAACGCACTTCGATATTCAATTAAGCTATCAATAAATCCCGCTAATTGACCCGCTAATTCAGCGTCTAAGCCTTGTACTTGTTCATACGCTGAAATCCCAGCAAATAAACCGGTATCATGTGGCATCGCATAGCCAAGTAACATTCGTTGAATACCAAAGAGCCATGTATTTTGCAGTTGCTCAGGTAAATCAAACTGACCCGCAGTATATTGATCGAGTCCCCAACGAATACCGACTTCTTCAATCCATTTTTTGATTTTTTCAAAGCTGGCACTATCAAAACCAAACTTATCCATTACCGCAGGCACTTCTAACAACTCTAATAATTCAGACGCGTGACAACGACTTTCAGGCAGAGTAAGTAAGCGTAAAAACGCCAATAAAATCGGATTTTCTTGCTCAGCAGTACGATCAGAAATAGAGAATGGAATATAACGATTACCAGGTGCATTACCAAACACCGCTTGAATAGCAGGGCTATAGGCATTGATATCAGCCACCATCACAATCACATCGCGCGGTTTTATATTCGAATCAGCTTCAAACATTGCCAGCAATTTATCATGCAATACTTCGACTTCACGCATCGGGCTATGACAAGCATGAATGGTGACCGAATGATCATCAGCAGCGATTGGAAATTTATGCTCACTCGAATCAAGTTGTGTGTCATCTTGGCGATCTTGGAGGTTTAAAATATCGGCTTGAATGGCATGTAATAAGCTATCAGATTCAATATCAACAAAGCCCGCATCAACTTCATTGACTTCCATTGCTGATAACAAATACATATTATCGCGGCCTAATTTACCCATTGATGCTAATAAACTATTACCGACAACATCATTGTGCATATCGTCATCATAGTTATTTTGATCGTTGTCTTTAAGTACTGACAGCAACGCATCAACATCATCGGTAGTGTCGATATTTTGTAGCTGTACTCGCTGTCTCGCGGCTAAACGCGCTAAATGCTTACGATCACGAATATCGCCCCAGTAATATTTACACGGGTTAGTAAACATTAAATGGACATCAATATGTTCACCAATCGCCGCTAACGCATCTAAATAACGTGGCGGTAATGATGATATACCAAACACAAACAATCGTTGTGGCAACCCCGCCGCTAACAAGGCTGCTTTACCTTCACTACCCGAGTAATTATTCAGGGTTTCAATAAAGTGATCATACAAATTAGCACGATGATACGGTGATTGTTCTAACGCTAAGGTTTGATCGTAAAGCGCTTGCCATAAGATCGGTTGCCACGGGTGCTCATCATTAAGTTCGGTGACGGTTTCGCCCGCTTCCCATTGCTGGATCCACTCTGGGCGATACACTAAATATTGGTCAAAAATATCGGCAATTTTTTCAGATAATTGATAACACTTCAGCGAATCAGTGTCGTTATCTAAATAACGCTTTAGCGGTTCAAATTCAGGTTGATCAAATTGCTGCGGCAACACCTGCATTAATTTCCACGTCATCGCTTCTTTATTAAATGCACTTCGCTCGGGCACATCCGCTAAAACTTGGGTGAACATTCTCCAGATAAAGGTCGCGGGTAATGGAAAATCAATATTTGCTGCCACCCCAAATGAAGTGGCTAATTCCATTTTTAACCATTGTGACATACCTGGGCTTTGTACCAGAATTTGCTCTTTTTCAAACGGATTCGCTAATGGCTGTAAGCGAATCAACTCCACTAATAAGGATTTAAGCAGATCAAGCTGATTTGAATGATAGACAGTGAACACACAGATATTCCACAGCAGAAAAATAGATAATTAAATTGTCTACCATCGCCGATACACTGTAAATAAATACAGTTTAAAAACACCAATAAAACGTCGCAATATATAGACATCCACAAAAAAGCCCAGCCAAATTGACTGGGCAACACACCGAACATTTATTAGAACAACAACCCACTAGTGAAATTATTGCACTATCGCTATCAAATGTTTGGTGGACAGACTTCACTGCGTTGAAATAATCCACTCACTGGACGATAAAAAGCTAAATATCGAATTATTGTTTTGTTAGCAGCAGTATATTGCCCACTGATGTTTGTGATAATTGAATATATTTAAAATGGTGTTAATATTAATTGAACAAGCAGGTGGGTAATGATTCACCTTGCGTTTTGTTAACGAGGTGATGATGAATATCGCACTAAAACAACTCAAAGTTTTTGTTACCGTAGCACAAGAAAAAACAATTACCGCTGCCGCAGAAAAATTATTTCTGTCTAAACCAGCTGTCAGCATGGCGTTATCTGAATTAGAAAAACAACTTGATCACAAATTATTTGATCGTAATAACAATCGCTTAATCATCAATGAACAAGGCAAGCGATTATTACCCCTTGCTGATGAGCTTTTAGCCCGTTCTAACGCGATTGAAAATTTATTTGATCAAGCAGGACCACTGACGGGTAAATTAAAGATAGGCTCAAGTGATACTGTCGGTAATCAAGTTACTCCCTTTTTATTACGGGATTTTCGACTTGAAACTCAACATCGCGATCAAACTTTGTTTATCTCAAATACGGCTCAGATCTGCCATAAATTAGCGGAATTTGAATTAGATATCGGCTTAGTAGAAGGTAAAGTGCAACATTCAGATCTGGTTGTTCAACCTTGGCTGTGTGATCAAATGGTCATCGCCTGCCATCCACAACACCCGCTAACTCAAATTGAAAATTTACAGCTATCCGATCTCGAAAATTCAGAGTGGGTATTAAGAGAGACAGGCTCAGGTACGCGAGAGTTTTTTCTTAATCGAATCTCACCACGATTAAATACATGGACCACCTCATTTGAGTTAAATACTACTGAGGCGATCATTAATTGTGTCAGTGCCGACTTGGGGATTACTTGCATGTCTCAACGAGCAATTACACATGCGGTTGAAGAACAACGAGTGGCAATATTGACATTACCGCTTGATATGAACCGTCAATATTGGCTGTTATATCATCAAGAAAAATATCAAAGTCCATTATTAAAATTATTTTTGGCATTTTGCCAACAATGGCAATGTGATTAAACGCGGTTATCCCCAACACTGAACGCAATAATTTGGCTGATCTGAGTTAATGATCGGCCCGATTGTTGTTGCCAATCATTAAATGCATTCTGCGCTGCTCGTAATGACTTGAGAGTGTCACGACCACCATCAATAACACCAGTATGGCGTAAATAAGCCTCAACATCTTGGGTAAATAAAAAGGTATCTTTACCTAGCCCACGTAAACTATAAGCCCCCGTTTTACCGCCTAAACGGCAACCGTGTTTTTTTAGATACAACCACAAGCCAATAATATCTTGTTCAGGCCAATCAGCCACCATTGCCGCAAATGAACCGTATTCTAATGCTGCACGATGGATCATGTTGGCATTTTCAGGGATCGTCATCACCTTTTTCAAATCCCGAATAATCGTTGCGTCTTGCGCTTTTCGTTCCCACATTTCAATTGGCATTAAACCCATTTTTTCAATATCAAACTCAAAAAATGCCGCCTCAAATGCCGACCATTTATTACGTACAACTTGCCATCGAATTCCACATTGAAACACTTTTTGAGTAAATTCAGCCAACCAACGATGATCAGGAATTAACCTTAATTGATCATTATTCAAAGGGGTTGTTAGTAATATTTCTAAATTAACTTCACCACCCTTTCTTTCGACAGCACGATGATATATCTGATTAAATTTTTCTCGAGTCATCACATTCACACCCTTAGCACTAGACTCGCTCACCATACTACTGTATAAGCGTCCAGTAAATAAATTTTAGGAGAGGATGACCATGGCAGTTATCGTCAAATATGTAGTAGAGCGCAACGGGGAAGAAAAGATGACTTTTACCTCTAAATCCGAAGCCGACGCATATGACAAAATGCTTGATATGGCAGATGAGATGTTTGCTTTATTGAGTGAAAGTGATTTATTCGAAGACGAAGCGAAGCAAGAAGAACTATCGATGTTCTTAGCGCAAAACCGTGAAGAAGTCTTAGTTGCTCTTGGCGCGAAAAAAGCAAAGCCAGCTCCAAAAGCAAAAGTTGTAAAAACTGATGTTGTTGCCGATGAGCAACAGCAAGACGCCGCATAATTTTGATATTATCCAGTTTGTCGTCGAAAGCCTCCTAACGGGAGGTTTTTTTTTGCCTTCTTTTTAACAACACCAACTAACGTGCTCTTTGGGTTTTTATAATCCATCAATAAAACCCCATCATTTCGTTTTACAATGGTCATTTTTCGTTAATAAACCATCATTTTGTGCTGATTATTGGTTCAGCTCTTCTATATTTTTATAACTGTCTTTATGATGGTTTTACTTCGTGGTAAATCATCAGATAACGCAAGATATCACTGTCATCTTATGTTATTGGTCATCTAATTATTTTAATTACCGCGCGTATTACTTTATTTGAATGGAGAACAGGTAATCATGTCTAGCTTTTCACTTGCCCTAGGTACTGCCACTAAAAACCGTGATGGAAAAATCATTGAAGCGTTTTTCCCAACCCCAACGCTACATCCATCAGAACAGTTAGTAAAAGACATTGCTGCTATCGTTGGTTACCGTGGCGGCAACCAAGCTATTGACGTAACACCAGAACAATGTGCTGCGATTGCATCTGCATTTGAAGATGCAAATGATGAAGTAAGCGCACAGTTCGCAGCCAAAGCGACATTATCTTCACAACCACTTGTTATGGTTATGCTAAAAACCGACATTTCACCAGTATCCGTTGCTGAAGGTTTCTTAAAGTTACAACTTATCTCTCACCGTTTAGTTAAGCCTCATGGTGTTGTACTTGATGGTATCTTTGGTTTATTGCACAACATCGCATGGACGAACCAAGGACCAATCGATTTACCAGAACTCGCTGAGCGTCAAATGGATGCCCGTCTTAATGGTGAAACAATCACCGTTGATTGCGTCGATAAGTTTCCTAAGATGGTTGATTACATTGTTCCAACTGGCGTCCGTATTGCTGATACTTCACGTGTCCGTTTAGGTGCTCATGTTGGTGAAGGCACCACGGTTATGCATGAAGGTTTCATTAACTTTAATGCCGGTACGACAGGCATTAGCATGGTTGAAGGTCGTATTTCAGCAGGTGTTGTTGTCGGTAATGGTTCAGATATCGGCGGTGGCGCTTCTATTATGGGTACATTATCGGGTGGCGGTAAGGTTGTGGTATCAATTGGTGAGAATAGCTTACTTGGTGCAAATGCGGGTCTAGGTTTCCCATTGGGTGATCGTTGTACTATCGAATCAGGTTTATATGTAACCGCAGGTTCAAAAGTACAAATGCTAGATGCAGATGGTAAAGCGTTTGAGACAGCAAAAGCGCGTGATCTTGCCGGTAAAGCTGACTTATTGTTCCGTCGTAATTCAATGACAGGACAAATTGAATGTTTAACCAATAAAACCGCTATTGAACTAAACAGCGAACTTCATAGCAACAACTAATATTGAATTCCGATAATAAACATCAGGCTCAATAATCACAAACGGCCGCTATGCTGCTATTGCTATATAGATATAGCAAAAAATATAGCGGCCGTTTTTAATTATGATTCAGTCTCAGAAAGTGGCTTTTTCTTAATGATATAAATAAAGGGATTGGTAAATGAAAATTTACTCCCCTGAGTGGTTAAACGCTTATCTCGCATTGCCACTAACACTTCTTTTTGTACTTTTACTAACGCAAAAAAACGTAACATCATAAAACCAATTAATATTGGTAAAAATACTGATCCTGCTTCATTTGATTGCAAAATAAAACTGATCGCCATCCAACCCACAATCATCGCGACTAACAAATAAAATGATGCTGTTTTCAGTTCAATTCTAGTTTCTGAATCCGTTTCATTACGCTGGAAAAAAAATTTCACTGCTTATTCCCTAAAAATCATTCGTCGAATTTCATTTTTACATAATTTTTCCCGCAATAATATTGCCAAATCAGTCCATGCATAAATTTCAATAATAACCATGAAAATATTCAATCATTACGATTAAATACTCAAATCAAATGCATAAATCAAAATCATATGCAATGAGCATATATGAAACTTAAACAACTCCTTTTATGAATTTAAATACATATATGTTAGTGCTATTTTTATACAAGGAATTTATGAAAACAGTACAAAACGTTCTGTTATTCACCCATAAAATCTAAAAAATAATAATTTAAACCTATTTAACGATTAAGTTGGTTAACGATGACTAGTACAAATAAAGCAAAAAAAAAGGGGATCAGCATATTCGCGTTAGCAATGTTAAACATCGTTGCTGTTGTGAGTTTGCGGGGTCTTCCTGCTGAAGCAGAATACGGATTGAGCTCCATTTTTTATTATATTTTTGCCGCTATTGTATTTCTGGTTCCAGTATCACTTGTAGCCGCTGAACTTGCTACAGGTTGGTCTGAAAAAGGAGGGGTTTTTCGCTGGGTAGGTGAAGCTTTTGGTCCTCGATTAGCGTTAGTCGCTATCTTCATGTTATGGATTGAAGTTACGGTATGGTTCCCAACAGCACTAACTTTTGGGTCCGTCTCCCTTGCATTTGTCGGTCCTCATCAATCATGGGATCAAGCGCTATCACAAAATAAGTTCTTCGTACTCGGTGTGGTATTAGCGATTTATTGGTTAGCGACGTTCATCGCACTTCGTGGTACTGCTGCATTTTCTAAAGTTGCCAAATGGGGTGGCTTAGTTGGTACCGTTATTCCAGGTGTCGTATTAATTGTTTTAGGTTTCTCTTACCTTTTCTTCTCTGGTCATGCTCCACAAGTGCAATTATCTTGGCATGATGTGATCCCTGACTTTTCTAACTTTAATAACGTTGTTTTAGCAGCAAGTATTTTCTTGTTCTATGCCGGTATGGAAATGAACGCTATTCACGTTAAAGAAGTTGATGATGCGCCACGTAACTACCCGATTGCGATTGCAATTGCTGCAATTGGTACAGTATGTGTATTTGTACTAGGCACACTTGCGATTGCATTTGTTATTCCTCAAAAAGACATCAGCTTAACCCAAAGTTTATTAGTTGCTTACGATGATATGTTTGCTTGGGCTGGCATCAGTTGGGCAGCACCAATTATGGCGGCATGTTTAGCGTTAGGTGTACTTGCAGGGGTTGTTGGTTGGGTTGCAGGTCCTTCATCTGCATTACTTGTGGTCGCTAAAGGCGGTTACCTTCCTCGTTTTTGGCAGTACACCAATAAGAATGGTATGGCAACGCATATCATGATGGCACAAGCCTTCTTAGTGACCATGATTTCAACTGTGTTTGTGGTATTACCTTCCGTTCAAGCCGCTTACCAAATCTTGAGCCAATTAACGGTTGTGCTTTACCTGATCATGTATTTATTGATGTTTGCAGCAGCCATTCACTTGCGTTACAGCCAACCTAATCGTCCCCGTCCATATAAAATTCCAGGCGGAGATATGGGTATGTGGATTATCGCAGGTGTCGGTTTCTCCGGTTCATTATTAGCATTTTTCTTCTCTTTTATTCCACCAAGTCAAATTGCCGTGGGTAGTCCTGAAGAATACATCGGCTTCTTAGTGGTCTTAACTGTGATTTTCGTATCAGTACCATTATTTATTTACAAAGCCCGTCAACCACACTGGAAAGATCCAGCAGTCACTGACTTTGCGCCCTTTACTTGGGAAATCGAAAACGTTCACCCAGGTGTTATCAACCCATCAGACAAAGTAACTCATACATTAAACCAATAAGAGTTAAGGATGCGTTAATGTCACAACTAAACGAAAAGCTTGCTGTTGTTATGCAGCAAGCGCTGGATGAAGCAAAAACCAATATGGATGGCGAAAATGCCTCATATATTCCATTTTTAGCTTCAGTACCATCAGAGCTAACAGGACTGGCTTTTGTTTCTGTTACTGGAGAAGTCATTCAATTACAAGATGCTAATTATAAATTTGCGATTGAATCTATTTCAAAAATTATGACTCTGGGGTTAGTACTTGAGCAATCAGGTGCTGATGCACTACATACAAAGGTAGGTGCAGAGCCTACAGGTATGCCGTTTAATTCAGTACTAGCACTTGAATTACATCAAGGTAAACCACTAACGCCACTCGTCAATGCGGGGGCAATGGCAACCGTAAGTTTAGTTAAAGCGACAGATAAAGAACAACGTTGGCAGCAGATTTTAAATTTCCAATCTCTGCTAGCAAACAGCAATATTGTGTTATCTGACGAAGTAAATCAATCAGAGCAAACCACCAATACTCATAACCGTGCCATTGCATTGTTATTAGAGTCATCAGGTCGTATGTACTCAGAACCACTTGAAGCGTGTGATGTTTATACTCGCCAATGTTCCACCTTATTTAATGCAGTAGATCTAGCAACCGTCGGTGCAACATTAGCTAATGGTGGTAAAAATCCATGTTCAGGTAAACAGCTCATTCAAACCCAAAACATTCCCCATATTCTTGCAGAAATGGCGATGGAAGGTCTGTACGATACTTCTGGCGATTGGGCCTATGATGTTGGTCTACCAGGTAAAAGTGGTGTTGGTGGTGGTTTATTAACAGTCATACCCAACATTGGTGCACTTGCCGCATTTTCACCACGACTAGACCAATTTGGTAATAGTATTCGTGGGCAACAAATGATTAAACATGTTACTCAAGCAATGGCTTGGAACTTATTTAGCAGTAAGCAACATTAAAGGTAGGAAGAAAATTATGGCTCTTCATGAAGTAAACCGTCAATCAGGTAATGATCCAATCTTTGGTTCAGAAGCGATTAATAACGTTGCGGCAACTACCAAGCTACCACAGCAAGAACAAGCACCAAACGTGATCTATCAAATGATCCGTGACGAACTTTACCTTGATGGTAACTCTCGTCAAAACCTAGCCACTTTTTGCCAAACATGGGAAGAAGATGAAGTGCATAAATTAATGGATCTTTCCATTGATAAGAACATGATCGATAAAGATGAATACCCTCAATCTGCTGAAATTGAAGGACGTTGTGTCCATATGTTAGCGGATTTATGGAATTCACCTGAATCAGTCACGACTGTTGGTACTTCAACAACAGGTTCAAGTGAAGCCTGTATGTTAGGTGGGTTGGCTGCACTTTGGCGCTGGCGTGAAAAGCGTCGTGCGCTTGGTCAACCTACAGATAAACCAAACATGGTTTGTGGTCCTGTTCAAGTATGTTGGGAAAAATTTGCCCGCTACTGGGACGTAGAAATGCGTGAAACCAAAATGGACGAGGGTCATTACTTTATGACCCCAGAAGACATGTTAGAATTAGTTGATGCTAATACTATTATGGTAGTTCCAACATTTGGTCAAACCTTTACCGGTTTATATGAAACAGTAAAACCATTATCAGATGCATTAGATACTTATGAGCATGATACTGGCAATTCTATTGATATTCACGTTGATGGTGCAAGCGGCGCTATGTTAGCACCTTTCTGTGCACCCAATATTGAACCTTGGGACTTCCGTCTAGAACGTGTGAAGTCAATCAGTACTTCTGGGCATAAATTTGGTTTATCACCATTAGGTGTGGGCTGGGTTGTATGGCGCAATAAAGAAGATTTACCTGAAGGATTAGTATTCCACGTCAACTACTTAGGTGGCGATATGCCAACCTTCGCGCTAAACTTCTCTCGCCCTGCGGGTCAAATTATATCTCAATACTATAATTTCCTTCGTCTAGGCTTTGAAGGTTACCAACGTATTCATAATGCAAGTTACGATGTGTGCGAATATTTAGTTAAAGAGCTTAATAAGTTTAATCTATTTGAGTTCTTATTTGATGGTAACCGAGAGAAAGGTATTCCTGCAATTTCATGGCGTTTAAAAACCGATGCAAATGTACCGTTTACTCTTTATGACGTTGCAGATCGTTTACGTACCCGTGGATGGTTAGTACCAGCCTATACATTGCCAGCCAATGTTCAACAAATTGTTGTACAGCGTATTTTAGCCAAACAAGGTCTTACCATTGACCTTGCTAACTTATTAATCGCCGATTTTAAACGTTCTATTGATTTTCTTACTTCACATGCAGCGTCTCAATGTACTGCAGAAGATGTAAAAACATTTGATCATAGTGGTCGATAATTGTTCTAATACTCGCATATAAACATCATAAAAAAGGTCGGATTTCCGGCCTTTTTTTATTTTTGAAAACACTATGACCATTTTTATCCTCTCATCTATACTTCTCTACATGTTAATATAAATTTAAAAATTATTTCTATTAAATTAATATGTTATAGGCTTATTTATGCTAATTCACACCATAGAAATTATCTGTATTGTTGCCTTCGCATTAAGTGCCGTAATCAGTGAAGCGAACATAGGCAAAGATATCGTTAGTGTCATGGTATTAGGTTGGATAACAGCATTAGGTGGCGGGACGGTGCGAGACATCATCCTGTCAACGGATCAAGTCTTTTGGATCAGAGATCCTTCTTATTTCTGGACCGCACTGATTGCTTCTTTTGTAGGTTTTTTTCTCGCTCCTCACCTACGACAAATAAAAGCTGAGCGTTTAATTGTTGTGCTCGATGCTATCGGTATTGCGATGTTTTCCGTTCTCGTGACTAAAAATATGGTTGCCGAGCATTATGCGGGATATGTTGCTGTGACTATGGGAATGATCACTGCTATTTTTGGTGGTGTATTACGAGATGTTATTCTAGCTCGGCCAACGATGTTCAATAACACTGAATTTTATGCCAGTCCGGTGATTATTGGTTGCTACCTTTATATTCTTCAAACCAAATTTTCAATCAATCCCAATATTGCCACCTTAACCAGTATCAGCTTTATTATTATTTTAAGAATGTACATTGTGATCAAAAAAATCACCTTCCCTAAATGGCTACTCTTAAAATAAAGATTCTATACCATACTGATAATAGATGGACAGCTCGTACCGCCCTTTCGGGATGACCGATGATAGCCCGCGTTACCATTTACTACAGACGAAAAAAACCTGAATCTTTCGATTCAGATTTCTTTAAATAATGTGAAGTGGACGGGACTTGCCATTGCTAACTACAACCAGAGCATCTGCGCGTCCATTTTCCATCAAATAATAGTCGTGACAGGCCGCTAAGTTCCCTATTTATAACTACCGTCATTCCCTACAGTGAGGTTACGAACGAGATAGGGAATCTATTATCAGCACGTTGTAGAGTTATTGTTTTCAATGCTATTTTAGCTAATTTTTTATCGGTATCTTTAATGCTCAAACACGTGATGAGTAGATCACGGATAGCTAGTGCCTACCTTCCGAGATGACGGATAATAGCCCGCGCTATTATCACCATTTTCTACAGACGAAAAAAAACCTGAATCTTTCGATTCAGGTTTCTTTAATAATGTGAAGTGGACGGGACTTGCCATAGCTAACATTACAACCAGAGCATCTGCGCGTCCATTTTCCATCAAATAATAGTCGTGACAGGCC
>SAMEA5043655__coassemble_158_pt1 | contig 14675 bp, 13 predicted proteins | sample SAMEA5043655__metabat2_low_PE_001 | metagenome-assembled genome bin SAMEA5043655 (sample SAMEA5043655) | Gadus morhua
CAAAAGTGACTGATCTTGTTGGTGATAACGAAGAGCAAAACGTGGGTATTCGTGTAGCACTACGTGCAATGGAAGCACCATTACGTCAAATCGTTAAGAACGCAGGTGATGAAGAATCTGTTGTTGCTAACAACGTTCGCGCTGGTGAAGGTAACTACGGTTACAACGCTGCAACGGGTGAATACGGCGATATGATTGCAATGGGTATTCTTGACCCAACGAAAGTAACCCGTTCTGCTCTTCAGTTTGCAGCCTCTGTAGCGGGTCTTATGATCACTACTGAAGCGATGATTACTGATAAAGCCTCTGATGCTCCTTCTATGCCTGATATGGGTGGCATGGGCGGTATGGGTGGCATGGGCGGTATGATGTAAGTTCTTTGTAACAATAGAGATTAAGCTCTCTTTGTTATAAAAAGCAGTGTCAAAAAAGTCGAGCATAGCTCGACTTTTTTATTGCCGCTATAAAATCAATTATTTATTAATCTGAGTAATTGATTAGCTGCTATTCTTTGCGAATAGTTCACTTGGAATATTCGTCAAAAAGCTGTACGCAAATAAAATCAATTTAAAACAAAGAGTTACGGTATCGTTAAGTCTACGTATCGAACAGTGTAAATAAGTACAGCTATTAGCTGTGTTTTTTATTAAAAGCTGATCTTGGTTGGTTGCTTTTCTTATTATGGAAGATAAAGCGAAGGGTGTTTAAAACGGATTATTATCGATATAAGTGTGAGCATAAAAACCAAGTACATGTTTATTTATAAATGTAATCTTTTACATCACATTTACTCTTTAAAGAGTGCTTATGTATATTTGATAATTTTTAATCAAAGTGTTTAATCCTATATTATTACTTGTTTATCTTATTATTGTTACGTAAGCAGCTATTAATTTGATGATTTTATTTTAGCTGTACTTTTAATAAAAAGAAGAACAATACAAGTCGACATAACAAGATTGAGCTTTGATTACCTAGTTTTAGTTTTAGTTTTAGTGTTTTGTTCGCGGCTGAATGGGAAGTATTAGGTTGTTGCGAGATTTTAGCAGGTAAAAGAACACCGCTACCTACTGCTTGAGGTGTAAAAAGCTCGAAAAGCTGTACGAATTTTAATTCTTTAATTATCAGTAACTTATGTAGTTTTGGCCGCAGTGTGATTATGTGCTTGTTTTTGTGCATAAAAAAGGTGATATTTTTCTATTAAGCTGTACTTGTTAGTATGGTGATCCACTTTTATTGTTAGATGTAAGGTTATTGGCTAATTATTACTACTTTATATATAAGTTAAGTGTAAAAAAGCCCCTGTAGTGATAGCAGAGGCGATTTAAATATAAAGACACACTATAAAAAAGAAGTGTCTATTAATTCTAGCTCGGTAGATGTTCTTGGTTTAAAGCGACCCATGCAGCCATAAAGCAGATCACAAATGATTGAATGTAGCCGCGTAGATCACTATCCCCTTGTACTAGCACATCATCCGCATTGGGTTCCATATTAAACGAGACCTTATTATCTTTGATACTAAAGAAAACGCGGCCAATTAATACAAAATTGTCACCATTATCATCGGGGTTGTAGACCATTCCCGCGCCAATTTGATCATGCTCAGTAATTTGTAATGCACTGAACGCTAGTTTTTCTGCACCCTCAAAGCCAAAACCCGCATAACGTTTGCCTTGTTCTGGTTGCTGCAGTAACTGTGAGATCAGTTGGGTGTAGGTCGTCAATGCCTCTGCTGGAACATCATTGGTATTTACCTGTCCCATACTATATGGCTTATCATCTTCTACCATTTCAACATCATAGCTAAAATCAATCATGGCTAATCCTTTTTTAGTTTTATCGTCATCGAATTGTTTATACGTTAGCGTAATTTGATAGTTCGAGGTAGCACTAATCAATGTCTTGCTTGCTGAGTGTTTGAATGATCACATTATTGATTCATAACCTGTCTTTTTTTGATAATAGGCTGGTTCTAGGTTTATTCATGAAAAATTGACGATTTAGATGGGTTTGATTGCCATGTTACTTTAGCTATAGTTCGTGGTGCAAAAAGCTTAAAAAGCTGTACGGTTATTTTTTGTTTATCATCAATGACTTACGGTTTATTTTGTTCATTACAATCAGGAGGTGATAAATGGCACCTTTTAGCTGTTATTTTAATGAAAAGCTGAACGGCCTTATTTAAGTAATAAAAAAGCAGCCATTATAAGGCTGCTTATCGATAACGTATTATTTATAACTTATTGATTTTGTAAGTTACGACGGCTTTTTCCAGCATTTTTTTCAATATAATCAATGATCATACCCGCAATATCTTTGCCTGTTGCCGCTTCAATACCTTCAAGACCAGGGGAGGAGTTAACCTCCATGATCAGTGGTCCGCGTTTAGAACGTAATAAATCAACGCCTGCGACACTGAGTCCCATTGCTTTGGCTGCTGCAATCGCTGTTTTGCGCTCTTCAGGGGTAATACGAATTAATGAAGCACTGCCTCCGCGGTGTAAGTTGGAGCGGAACTCACCTTCTGCTGCTTGACGTTTCATTGAAGCGATGACTTTCCCTCCAATCACAAAGCAACGAATATCGGCACCACCGGCTTCTTCTATATATTCTTGCACCATAATGTGAGCCTTAAGGCCCAGAAATGCTTCAATTACACTTTCTGCTGCTTTTTGGGTTTCAGCCAGTACGACACCAATCCCTTGAGTGCCTTCTAAAAGCTTTATGACTAGAGGCGCACCGCCAACCATTTTAATCAGATCTAAAACATCATCAGGTTTACTCGCAAAACCAGTAACAGGCATACCGACACCTTCACGGCTCAGTAATTGTAATGAACGTAGTTTGTCTCGAGAACGTGAAATCGCAATAGATTGATTCACAGCAAACACATCCATCATTTCAAATTGACGTAATACAGCACAACCATAAAAGGTAATGTCGGAGCCAATACGTGGAATGATGGCATCAAAGCCAATCAGATCAGTACCTTTAAAATGAATCGAAGGTTGTACCGAGTTGATATTCATATAACAACGGAGAGCATTGATAATAACGGCTTCATGACCTCGTTGCTGACAAGCTTCATGTAGACGACGGGTTGAATATAAGTTTGCGTCCTGTGACAAAATGCCAATTTTCATTGCGATACTCATGTAAAGGAGCGAGTGGCAGCAGCGACGACGTTTGGCGAACGCCTATACGATAAAAGGCTGCTGTATGAATCGCGACTATGCACGTAAATCATTAAAAAATCGAGATCTGCCACGATGATTTTTTCTAATGGTGATATGCAATAAAATTGGTAGAATGGTAAAAGTAACATCATAGGCCAATAGCTTTTTAGATATATAGCTACTAAAGCTGTACAAGCTGTACGCTTATTATAAAACAATGGGTTATGTTGATTTATTGTATGGCCTATCATAGGCGTAAAGATGAGTGTATGTTTTTGGTGCTTTTGGCGAGGAAAGCTGTACGTTGTGAATTTGGCGCTGATATTGAGGTGGAGATCTTGCTGACTCGTAATGACAAGTCAGCATTAATTCGATGAAATAATGAGAGAAATTAGGTAGCGTAGGGCAAGAATATCAATCAATAGCGGTTATTCAAGGTGAAGATCAAGTGGAGTTTTACTGCTTCTGCCGCCAATTTCACGTGCTAATGTGGGGACTAAATAGCCTGAGACATTGTTGATTAATCCTGCCATTAAGCTGCGTGCTTGCTGGTCACAAACAAAGAAATGCGCCGCGCCCTGTACGTGATCCAGTACGTGTAAGTAATAAGGTAATATTCCAGCATCAAATAAGGCTTCGCTGAGGTCTGTAAGCGCTGTGACGGAGTCATTAACCCCTTTAAGGAGTACGCTTTGGTTTAGCAGTGTGACCTTAGCGAGCTTGAGCTGTGTCATTGCCATGGTGAGCGCGTTATTGATTTCATTGGCATGGTTAATATGGGTCACCATGATAATTTGTAAGCGACTGCTGGCAAACAATGCACACAGTGCTGGAGTGATGCGATGTGGGATCACGACCGGTAACCGACTATGAATACGTAATCGTTTAATATGTGGAATCGCGGCAATATGCTCCAGTAACCATGTTAGTTCGTGATCTTTTGCCATCAGTGGATCACCACCCGATAAAATCACTTCATTAATTTGTGGTTGGGTGGCGATGTAATCAAGACTTTGTTGCCAGACGGCTTTATTGCCTTTGTTATCTTGATAAGGGAAATGACGCCGAAAACAATAGCGACAATTCACCGCACAGCCACCTTTAACGATCATTAATACGCGATTGTGATACTTGTGTAATAGCCCTGGAATGGGGTTATCTTGCTCATCAAGAGGATCAGTTGAGTAGCCTTGATGAACCTCGAATTCTTGCTCTAGTGGCAGTACTTGGCGCAACAATGGATCGTATGGGTTGCCAACTTCCATTCTTTCGACAAAACTTACAGGAACGCGAAGCGCAAATAATTTTTTAGCGGTGAGGCCTTTTTGCCAAGGTGTTGGATCAATTTTAAGCATATTGAGTAGCTTTAACGGATCAGATATCGCATTAGCTAGATCATTCAGCCAGTTTTGCTCAACAGATGGCACGTTTCGGGGTATGATATGCGACATTAAATACAACTCGAAGATGTTAAGAGGATTAGAATGGCGTCTTTCAGCACCAATGAATTCCGCAGCGGAATGAAAATTATGCTTGATAATGAACCATGTGTCATTATCGAAAACGAATTTGTTAAACCTGGTAAAGGTCAAGCGTTCAGCCGCGTACGAATCCGTAAACTTATTTCAGGTAAAGTTCTTGAAAAAACGTTTAAATCAGGCGAATCAGTTGAAGCTGCGGACGTAATCGATACTGAACTTGATTACCTATACAACGACGGTGAATTCTACCATTTCATGAACAATGAAACCTTTGAGCAAATCGCAGCAGACGTTAAAGCTGTTGGTGATAATGCGAAATGGCTAGTAGAAAACGATGCGTGTACGCTAACGCTTTGGAACGGTAACCCTATCGTTGTTACTCCTCAAAACTTTGTTGAGCTTGAAGTAACAGAGACTGATCCTGGTCTTAAGGGCGATACACAAGGTACTGGTGGTAAGCCAGCAACACTGACTACAGGCGCTGTAGTACGTGTTCCTTTATTCATCTCGATTGGCGAAGTTATCAAAGTTGATACCCGCTCAGGTGAATACGTAAGCCGTGTGAAGTAATTTCATATTGAGCTTTAAAAAAGGTCGCTTAGGCGGCCTTTTTTGTTGGCTGCAATTTATAACAATGGATCGCGGCTTATAAATTGAAGCCATAAAAAAAGCACCGCGAGTGAGCGATGCTTTTTAGAGTGTGATGACGTGATAATTAAATCATGAACACAAAGATAATCGATAATGCAGTTACTAAGAACGCCGCAGCGTAGCAAGCAATTTTACCAGCAACACCAGTATGGAACTTAAGGTCATGCATACCATGGTGTAGACGGTGCATACCATGCCACATTGGTAGTGATAAGGTCGCAATAACAAACAAAGCACCAATAAAGCTGGTTGCGAAGTCTGCAGCGCGCTCATAGCTTACCGCTTCTGGGCTAATAATGCCCAGTGGAACCATGATACCAAGCACTAAAATAGTTACTGGGGAGATCATGGCAAACCAAGTACCACCGGCACCAAATAAACTCCACCATACTGGTTCATCGGAACGTTTTGGATGTAAATTAATCACGAGCGGCTCCTTAAACTAGCGCTAAAACAATGGCGGTGATGACAGCAACAACTGCCCACTGTGCAAGAACGATAATTCTCTTATCTAATTTCTTACCCTTAATGCGAATTGGCACCACTTGCGGCATCATGCTAAAAAATGTTTGCGCGTGGAATAAACTGCCCGCTAACGCAATAATATTTAGAATGATCACAATAGGATTAGCCATAAAATTCAGCCAACCTTGCCATGCTTCAGGACCTTTTACTAAACAACCTAAGCCGAAGGTTAAGCAGATAGTAAAGAAAATGAGCGGTAATACAGTGGCTTCACGCAGCATGTAAAAACGGTAGAAAGAACTGTCTTTCCACCAAGTACGCGTCATTTCACGAACGTAAGGTTTACGGTTGCTCATCCTTATGCCTCCTGAGGCTTCAACATTGCAATAACGAAATCTTTTGATGATTCCACTTTGCCTTGGTTTACCGCGGCTGCTGGATCAACACTCTTTGGACATACTTCAGAACAGTAACCCACGAATGTACAACCCCAAGCACCATTTTCACTGTTGATAAGTGCCATACGCTCATGTTGACCATGGTCACGGCTATCAAGGTTGTAACGGTGCGCCAGTGTCAATGCCGCAGGACCGATAAATTCAGGGTTTAGGCCGAATTGCGGACATGCTGAGTAGCAAAGGCCACAGTTAATACACCCTGCAAATTGCTTGTATTTTGCCATTTGCTCTGGTGTTTGGATGTTCGTACCATCTTCAGGTGTACGGTTGTTACCAATGATGTAAGGTTTAATTGCTTCAAGACGCTCAATAAAGGGGGTCATATCAACAATTAAGTCTTTTTCGATCGCAAAGTTTGCTAATGGCTCAATTTTAACGCCGTTAGGGTAATCACGAAGGAAGCTCTTACAAGCCAACTTAGGCACACCATTTACCATCATGCCGCATGAACCACAGATCGCCATACGGCAAGACCAGCGGTAGCTTAGGTTTTTATCAAGATGATCTTTGATATAACCAAGTGCATCAAGTACTGACATGGTGTCGTTGAACGGTACTTCAAAAGGTTGTAAATACGGTTCTGCATCTGTTGCTGGGTCATAACGCAGAATTTCAATTTTTTGAATGCGATTGTCTGACATTATGCCTTTTCCTCTTGTACTTCTGACTGTGCTGCTTGTTGCTCTTGAGCGAGTGCTTTTTCTTGTGCTTCGTGAGCTTCTGCTTCTGCACCGTATAGACGCGCTTTTGGTTGTGATTTAGTGATCTTTACATCGCTGTAATCAATAATTGGCGCATCACCATTGTTATAGAATGCCAATGTATGTTTCAGGAAGTTCACATCATCACGTTCAGTACAACCATCATCTAGACGTTGGTGCGCACCACGAGATTCTGTACGTAGAATCGCTGAGTGTGCCATTGCTTCTGCAACATCAAGACCATAACCGACTTCAATGGCATACAGTAGATCAGTGTTAAAGACTTTGCCTTTATCTTGAATACTAATATGTTTAAAGCGTTGCTTTAGTTCTGCTAGCTTATCAATAGTTGCTTGCATCAAATCTTGTTGACGGTAAATACCGCAACCCGCTTCCATGGTGTGACCCATTTCAGTACGGATTTGAGCCCAGTTTTCATCACCCTCTTGTGCCATTAGGGCATCAATACGTGCCTGTACTGCGTCAATTTGGGTATTGATTGAAGCGTCGTTCCAGCCTTTGAATTCTTCAGCGCGTTTAACTGCGTGTTCACCTGCAACGCGACCAAATACGACAAACTCAGCCAGTGAGTTTGAACCTAGGCGGTTAGCACCGTGAAGACCGACAGAGGCACATTCACCAACAGCAAATAGACCTTTAATGCGCGTTTCACAGGTACCGTTAGTTTCAATACCACCCATGGTGTAGTGCACTGTTGGGCGAATTGGAATCGGCTCTTTAGCGGGATCAACGTTAACGTATGCTTTCGCTAGCTCACAGATGAACGGTAGACGCTCATGTAAGTATTCTTCACCAAGGTGGCGTAAATCAAGCATTACTACATCACCTAGTGGGTGCTGAATAGTGTTGCCTTTTTGCTGTTCATGCCAGAACGCTTGTGAAACTTTGTCACGAGGACCCAGTTCCATGTATTTGTTTTTTGGATGACCCACTGGTGTTTCAGGGCCCATGCCATAATCTTGTAGGTAACGGTAACCGTTTTTATTAACGATAATACCGCCTTCACCACGACAACCTTCAGTCATCAAAATACCAGTGCCTGGTAGACCTGTTGGGTGGTATTGAACAAATTCCATATCACGCAGTGGTACACCGTGACGGAACGCCATTGCCATACCATCGCCAGTTACAATACCGCCGTTAGTATTACAGTGGTAAACGCGACCCGCGCCACCAGTTGCTAAGATCACTGATTTTGCTTTAATACAAACCAGTTCACCTTCAGCCATGTGAATTGCAATCAGACCTTGAACTTCGCCATTCTCAATTAAAAGATCAACCACGAAGTATTCATCGTAACGTTTGATTTGTGGGTATTTGATAGAAGTCTGGAATAGGGTGTGTAGCATATGGAAGCCAGTTTTATCTGCCGCGAACCATGTACGCTCAACTTTCATGCCGCCAAAACGACGAACGTTCACTTCCCCGTTTTCTTTACGGCTCCATGGGCAGCCCCATTGTTCCATTTGAATCATTTCGCGGGTTGAGTTTTCTACGAAATATTCAACCACATCTTGTTCGCATAGCCAGTCACCACCACCAACGGTATCGTTGAAGTGATTATCAAAGCTATCTTCGTCTTTGATAACAGCAGCAGATCCACCTTCAGCGGCAACTGTGTGCGAGCGCATTGGATAGACTTTTGAAATAAGTGCAATTTCTAGTTCTGGGTTTGCTTCTGCAGCAGCGATGGCAGAACGTAGGCCTGCACCACCCGCGCCAATTACAGCGATATCTGTGGTAATAGTCTTCACAGCTATCCTCCGAAGGTAAGACGGTAAAAAAATGAAAAGGTACGTCATGCGTACCTATCCTTGAAATCCTGCGCGTATTTTATGAAACCTCATTAAGATAAAATATGATGTAGACGCGTCTTTTTAATGAAATAATCAAAAAATGTAATCTGATTACAAAAAATGTGATTATTGTCACAAGTTGTCATGTCTTGTTGTTGTTAGTGAGTTGTTTTGTTTGTGATAAGTTGTTTGTAAATCATTAACTGTGTGTAACAAAGTTGAGGTGTAACACCTTGTTGCAAAAGATTTTATAAGCTCCGAGATGCATTTCACTAATCGTTAATGTGATGCTTATGGTATTGGTGTGTTTGTTTTGTTATTAGGTATGGTTCATTTAGTTGCCAGAATTACTGCTGTTGTTCGTCGATATTAGGGTTACTTTTGTTAATGCCATTCATTTTTATTCATAATAAGCATGAGTTAGCTATAAATATAATGCGCTCAATACTTGGTTAGAAGCGTGGCTTTGTTAGAATAATGACCAGATTTCCTTTTATATAAGAAGAAACGGTTATGTCTCAGCCTTGGCAGCCTACTGCTGATATTACTCAATTAAAACAGCGTGCTATTTTACTCGCGACAATTCGTCAATTTTTTGCTGATCGTGATGTTATCGAAGTGGATACGCCTGCCATGAGTCAGGCGACAGTGACGGATGTTCATTTACATGCTTTTAAAACCCAATTTGTTGGCCCAGGTTATGCTAATGGGCAAACATTGTATTTGATGACTAGCCCTGAGTTTCATATGAAGCGGTTATTAGCGGCGGGTAGTGGTGCTATCTATCAGATTTGTAAATCATTTCGAAATGAAGAATCGGGACGTTATCATAACCCTGAATTTACAATGCTAGAGTGGTATCGACCAGGGTTCGACCATCATCAATTAATGGCTGAGATGGATCTGTTATTGCAGCAAGTATTAGGCTGTGGTGCGGCTGAAAAAATGACTTATCAACAAGCCTTTGTTGATGTATTAGGTGTGTGCCCACTAGAAGGTTCGCTGACGGCGCTAAAAGCAGTTGCTGCTCGATTAGGATTGGCTGATATTGCCGAGCCTGAGCAAGATCGTGATACCTTATTACAGTTACTGTTTAGTGTTGGCGTTGAAGCTAAAATAGGCCAAACAGTACCTGCTTTTGTGTATGATTTCCCTGCCTCACAAGCGGCATTGGCACAAATTAACCCGCAAGATCCACGCGTTGCTGAACGGTTTGAAGTTTATTTTAAAGGCATTGAGCTTGCCAATGGTTTTCATGAACTAGCTAATGGTGATGAACAATTGCAGCGGTTTGAAGATGATAATAAAAAGCGGGTCAGCATGGGTTTACAGCCTCAACCTATCGACATGCATCTCGTTGAAGCATTACGGGCTGGATTTCCAGATTGCGCTGGAGTGGCATTAGGGATTGATCGAGTGATTATGTTGGCATTAGAACGCGATCATATTGATCAAGTTACGGCTTTTCCTATCGAAATCGCCTAATCGTTCTCGACAATATCTGTTTGACTCTAAGTAGGCTTGCTTCGTCCTAAAATAGATTGAGCTAAAAAAGCACGGTGATTATGACCGTGCTTTTTTGGTTATCAATTATTCGTTATGCACCAGCTGATGTCTGTGATTATTGTTCAAAAACCGCATACTGAGGGAACGTGCAATGAACATCGACGATTTTATTTAGTGTAAATGATTAAGTTAAACGACAAGTAGGATTTCAAGGCATTTTAACCGTGAAAAAAGTGTAGCTTGACTTGGTCGTTAATGCAACTGGTTATCATTTACATTGGTGATTAGTCGATCACAATTCTAGCATTGAGCGGTTGTAATGGACGATTATTGTCACCCATCATTTGGTTAAGTTGTTCAATTTGAGCGGCTGAACTGGTGAGATGACTTTGCATGACATACCAACGTACACCTTCTGTACATGGTGGTGTGGTTAATGAGCCATTGTAACGGAAATATTGACGCTCTCTTGGAAGGAGTGCATTAGGGGTTAGATCACCATTAAAGTCAATGGTCTCGCCTTTGGTCGGAATTGTTTTTAGTAAGGTGGTTAGTTCATTATTAGCCCGAGGACCATTTTCAAACATAACCGCAATCACGGCAATATGACCGTTAGCATCAACGTTAACGAAATGTGCTTCTAGCGGGTATTGTTTACCGTCAATATAGTTCTCAGACGGGGTATGAAAGTGGAATTGCTTCAGGGTATAAGTATCCCCATCGATAATAACTTTATTATCGCCACTGACATTAGCTGAGATAGTGTGGCCGTTATTGGTGATGCTGGTTATTTTACCGTCATAGTCGATTTGTAATGGCTGCGTTTGGGCTTGAATAGGATCTTGAATATCAATTGGGCTTTGGTTCTCCCCACCACAAGTCGGATAACTCGCTACCCAGTGCTCGGAACCTTGCTGGTCACCATATCCCCATGCTGCATTAGCGTGTGCAGAAAGAGAGAAGCAGGTCGCTAAGGCGAGTACTAATGCGGATACTGTGTTTTTTTTCATTATGATTACCTATGAGTGATAATTATCCCGACCTAATAGTAGCACTTGATACGCGAGATGAAGCACTAACGTTAGCACAGTAATCTTTTGATTTGGTATTGAAAAGTACCTTCATGGAATAGACTTGGTCGATAGCAGTAATATAAAGCAGGGGAAATGACGCTAAGTGAAAAGATAGAGTTGCGGAATATGGAGTAGCAAAAGAAAAAACACAGGGCAATTGCTACCCTGTGTAATAGTATTTTTTAGACGGCTTATTTGACTAGATATTCAGCATAAGGTTGTCCCATGCGTGTTACTTGGCGTGGTTGCATGTTTTCTACAAAACGGATGCTGTCTTTAGGGAATAAGTTAATGACAGTTGAGCCCAATTTAAAACGCCCCATTTCTTGGCCTTTCTTTAAACTGATTGCTTGCTCGCCAGCGATTGGGTAATTCCAACGACGAATTTCAGGACCTGTCGGTGGCGTTACCGTACCAGCCCATACTGTTTCGATGCTACCAACAATAGTGGCACCAACCAAAACTTGAACGAGTGGACCAAATTCAGTTTCAAACACGCACACAACCCGTTCATTACGCGCAAATAAATTAGGTACGTTAGTTGCTGTTAGTGGGTTTACTGAAAAAAGATCGCCAGGAATATAAATCATTTGGCGTAATACACCATCACATGGCATATGAACGCGGTGATAGTCACTCGGTGAAAGATATAATGTCGCAAATTCACCGCCCATAAACTCATCCGCTAAGTCGCTATCACCGCCTAATAATTCACAGGCACTAAAATAGTGTCCTTTAGCTTGGAATAAGCGTCCTGCTTTAATTGGACCGAATTGACTTACACAAGCATCTGCTGGATGGCTGATAATTTGTGGGTCATTATTAATTGGGCGAGCACCTTCCATTAGTTCACGTACAAAAAAAGCATTAAAGGTAGGGTAAGCCGTTGGATCTGGATTACGTGCTTCTGCCATATTGACGTTATATTGTTTGATGAACCAGCGAATAACGGCGGTGGTTAGCTTGCCACCTTCAAAAGCTGCTAATTTACCCACGAGGCGGGTTAATGCATGTTTAGGCATACTATATTGAAGGCCAATCTTAATCTTATCTAACACAATTATTCTTCCACTAAATATTAATTAATCAATAAGTTAGTTATTCTTTGCTTATTTGGAAGAATAACGTTAACCCATAATAGTACCGAATTATTGTAATAATGTCAGTTATTCTAGTGTTACGCAGGGAGGGGGTAAGGCAAGCTTGTCAGTGTTAATTAGCATTATAGTCGATAAAAAAATAAGCCTAAGAAAATAATCAGTTCTCTTAGGCATATATTGATTATCAGTTTGGCTTGTTACGTGAAAATTGACGGTTCGCGACAGTTTCCGACATGCTTTCAATGATTTTATGGTAGCTGTTATAACGTGCACGACTAATATCACCACGTTCAACCGCTTCGCGGATAATACAACCAGGATCGTTACCGTGCTTACAATCACGGAATTTACAGCCACCTAAGTGTTGACGAAATTCAACAAAGGCTTCGGTAATTTGTTCAGGCTCTAGATGCCATAAACCAAATTCACGCACACCTGGGGAGTCAATTAAATCGCCGCCATCAGCAAAGTGATACAGTCTTGCTGCGGTGGTCGTGTGTTGACCTAAACCCGAGTTTGTCGAAACATCACCAATATCAGCTTCAACGTCAGGCATTAATGAGTTAACCATGCTGGATTTACCAACACCTGATTGGCCTGCAAAGATACTGACATGATCTTTTAAATCAACTTTAAGATCATCAAGTCCTTCACCGGTATCAGTACTAACTAGGCGCACGCTATAGCCAATGTTTTGGTATTGCGTTAATTTACGCTCAACCTCAACCCGTTGTTCTGGCGTCAATAAATCAACTTTGTTGACGACAATTAGAGGTTTAATGCCGATGGTTTCAGCTGCAATAATGTAACGGTCAATAATGTTCAGTGATAGCTCTGGCAGTATTGACGACACAATCACAATTCGATCAACGTTAGCTGCAACCGCTTTTACACCGTCGTAGTAATCAGGACGCGTCAGCATTGTTTTTCGTTCATGTACTGCTTCTACAACACCAGCAATGCCTTGTAATGCTTCAACACCGGGACGCCAGACGACACGATCTCCAGAAACAAGGCTCTGAATACTGCGACGTAAGTTACAACGGTGAATAATACCCGTTTGCGGATCTTCAACATCAGCGTGTTGACCGAATCGAGTAATAACCAGCCCTTCACGGGCACTTTCCAATAGAGCTTCGTCCCATTGGACTTCATTTTTAGCACGATCTAAGCGCTTATTTTGGTTAGAGCGGACACGTCGGCTCTGACCTTGAGTCAATTTTTTCTTTTTTGCCACAAGAATATCGTTCTATTTGGTTGGCTTTCGGTATTATCATACATGGTTTAGTCACAAAAGAGGCAATATCGAATGACAATCAGCGATCAGAACCTTATTTGGATTGATCTGGAAATGACCGGATTAGATCCAGAAACTCATAAAATCATTGAAATCGCCACAGTTGTGACCGATCCACAGCTTAATGTGTTGGCTGAAGGCCCTGTTCTAGCTATTTATCAGCCAGAAGCTGAATTAGCAAAAATGGATGATTGGTGTACAACCACACATACTAATAGTGGTTTAGTCGAACGTATTCGTCAAAGTACGATTACAGAAGCACAAGCGGTTGCTCAAACCATCGATTTTTTAGAGCAGTGGGTGCCAAAGGGCGTATCTCCAATTTGTGGTAACAGTATTGGCCAAGATCGTCGTTTTTTATATAAGCACATGCCAATCCTTGAACAGTATTTCCATTACCGTTATCTTGACGTCAGTACACTTAAGGAATTAACCCGTCGTTGGAAACCTGAGTTACTGGATGGTTTTTCTAAGAAAGGAAGTCACTTAGCATTAGATGATATTCATGATTCAATTGCCGAGTTACGCTATTATCGTGAGCATATTTTCAATATTTGATATGAAAATAAGCAGTTAGAAAAAAATCTGCGTTTTTTAGATGAAGATCTATTGCATCCGATAATTTTAGTCGTATAATGCGCAGCCTCGAAAGGAGATAACGAGTTTGTTTTCTTTCGTTGTAAATCGGACGCGGGGTGGAGCAGCTTGGTAGCTCGTCGGGCTCATAACCCGAAGGTCGTTGGTTCAAATCCGGCCCCCGCAACCAATCCTCTTTTTTTAAAAGAGATGTGATGCGACACTAGCTCAGCTGGTAGAGCGCAACCTTGCCAAGGTTGAGGTCACGAGTTCGAGCCTCGTGTGTCGCTCCAAATTATTGTTTATGGCTTTTTTAGCGGTAAACAAAAATAGTTGTCACCAAACTCGAATGGTGAAGAAAAATCGGACGC
>SAMEA5043655__coassemble_161_pt1 | contig 14342 bp, 14 predicted proteins | sample SAMEA5043655__metabat2_low_PE_001 | metagenome-assembled genome bin SAMEA5043655 (sample SAMEA5043655) | Gadus morhua
AAGATACCTGTGAAAATATGCTACAAAATCAACGAAAACAATAATGCTACAACGCGCTGTAGTAGACTCCCTATCTCGTTCGTAACCTCACTGTAGGGAATGACGGGGTGTTGGTTTATTCCAGACGTAAAAAAGCCGTTAACTTTCGTTAACGGCTTTTTTGAATGTGGCGGAGAGATAGGGATTTGAACCCTAGATACGCTATAAACGTATGCTGGTTTTCAAGACCAGTGCTTTCAACCGCTCAGCCATCTCTCCAATTTTTATATCTCTTTAAAAGAGATATGGCGGTGAGGGAGGGATTCGAACCCTCGATACGTTGCCGTATACACACTTTCCAGGCGTGCTCCTTCAGCCACTCGGACACCTCACCACATTGTTGCCAACAACGCTTTGCTTGTCGACGGCGTGTAATATATTGATTTATGGGATCTACGTCAAGGGTTTTTATGTGAGTTTTTTTTAATTGCCGACTTATACTGCAATTCGGGCTGTTATTATACCAAAATCATTATTTACCATCGTTTAAAAACAACAAAAGCACCTCTGAGGGTGCTTTTGATTAATAAAATAAAACTAACACAAGTTAAATAATAGGTTGAGCCGTCGCAGTAACACGGAACATTCTACGGCAAAGTTCAAGAAATTGACCATAAACTACGCCTAGAGCACCAGATACTAAAATGTTACTCATTACCGCTGCTATTACTTGTTCTTTATTTGCACCAACAGCCAGAAGAATACAGGCATAGATAGGTGACTGGAATACCACGTATGCCACCATATCTGATAATCCTTTCATCCATCGTGTTGGCGATAACTTACTACCATAACCAATAACATAATCACGAAACATTCCGTATGGCCATGCAATCGCGATATTAATCGGGATTGATAACGTACGTGATGCTAATGACTGTTCAAAAGACATACCTGAAATAAAAACTTCAATCATCATCCCAGTAATAAAGCTAAATACCACCATTGCAAATATATCTGCAGCCGCATTTCTAACTCTAAATGGCACTTTAATAACAGACATTTATGTCCCTTACCCTAGCAAAATCAACCAGTATTAACATGGTAAACGTTACTTAAAACCATATAACCAACACCATGCAGTTTATGTGCGGATTAGAACAGCTTTTTTACAAAATAAGGTACTATTTTTACATTCAGTTTAGATTTATTAACTAAAAATCCTTATATTAGTAGTTATTTCAACTATGGCAATTTTAACTAAAATAGCTTTAAATATTATCTAGTTACAGATATACGAATTACGTATAGTTTACAGCTAAAACATCATTTTTATGCTACTTTTATCTCTGATAAGTAAGACGTCGCAATACGTGAATATAACCATGCGCCACACAAAGCACCGATGATAGGAGCAATTAATGGCACGAGGAAATAAGGAATATCTCTACCGCCTGTAAACGTTACCCAATCCCACCCAGCAAAAAATGTAAACAATTTAGGTCCAAAATCTCTAGCAGGGTTCATCGCAAAACCTGTTAATGGCCCGACAGATCCACCAATGATCGCCACAACTAATCCAATCAACAATGGCGACATTGCCCCATTAACAACACCATTGCTATCATCAGTTATTGCTAAAATAGAGAACATTAATATTGCGGTAATAACTAATTCAATAATAAAAGCACATTGTACGGATAATAATGGTTGAGCGTACGTTGAAAAAATAGATGCTGTATCAAGCCCTGATAAATCACTTCGCATAATATGATGGGTTATTTCATAATTATTGAGCAAACTACCGTAAATACCATAAATGACAGCAGCAGCAAAAAACGCACCGCCTAATTGTGCCAATATATAAGGCAGAATTTTCTTTTTCTCAAAGTGATTAAATGTTGCAAGTGCTATAGTAACAGCAGGATTTAAATGAGCGCCAGATATACCAGCGGTACAATAAATCGCTATAGCCACACCTAATCCCCATATAATACTGATTTCCCACTGGCTAAATGTGGCTCCAGCAAGTTTTAATGCTGCAACACTACCAACACCAAAGAAAACTAATAAAGCCGTACCTATAAACTCAGCAATGCTTTCTTTTACAATTCTATTTTTAATATTCATTGACATATTACACCAAAATTTAATTATTTTTATTTATGTGAACTATTCTATTACTCCAACAATTACATAGATAAAAACGATTAAATAAATAAAAGGAAAATACAACTAAGGTTATATTTAAAAGTTGGTATTGATGTATCAAATAACGCCCCTACTTATTAATTAAATATAAGCAGAGGCATACTATTATTTTTTTAAACCTAAAGTGTGTGCAGTAAGTATCGCTGAAACAACAGCTTCAGGTGTCACTGTAAACGGCATATTATGGATAGTCTCACCTTCAGCACAAGATGCAATAGCGACATCCATCAGCTTATTAAGGTCAATTTCTTTTACACCTAAATCAAATAAGTTAGTCGGTAAACCTACTTGATGACAAAAATTCAGAACCGTATTAATTTCTTCTAATGATGCATTTTCTAATGCTAATTGAACTAATGTACCAAAAGCGACTTTTTCACCATGGAATAGATGATGCGCTTCTTCTAGCTGAGTCAAACCATTATGAATAGCATGTGCAGCCGCTAAACCACTACTCTCAAAACCAATACCACTTAAATACGTATTTGCTTCAATAATATTCATTACAGCTTTAGAAGGTAAATTATTTTCTACTGCAATTTTTGCTTTTAAACCATCAGCTAGTAATGTTTCATAACATAATTTAGCTAATGCTTGTGCTGATAATGTCGGTGCGCCGCCAGCCATTGTTGGTTTACCTGAAGCCGCATTTGCACGAGCTTCAAAATACGTCGATAAAGCATCACCCATGCCAGCAACTAATAATCGTACCGGTGCTTTTGCAATGATCGTGGTATCCATAATAACCATGGTTGGGTTAGTTGGGATCATTAGGTACTGATCAAATTGACCTGTAGGAGTATAAAGAACCGCTAATGCACTTGTTGGTGCATCAGTCGAGGCAATTGTTGGCACAACAACAACTGGAATTTTCTTATAGAAACCAATAGCTTTTGCCGTATCTAATGTTTTACCGCCACCAATACCAATAATGACATCATTATGATCATCATCAATCTTAACTTGTAAGCGGTCAATTTCTTGTCGTGAACATTCACCACCAAATAATTCCATTGAAAACTGCATATTCGCTTCAATAAAACTATGAGCCGCGGTTTCACCCACTAAACCTGTTACAAAGTCATCAGCAATAACCATTGGATTTTGACCATACGGTTTTACATAACCAGCAATCGCTGCAATCGCATTTTCGCCTTGTACATACTTACTTGGGCTAATAATAATCTTATCCATAAATATAACACCTTATTCTGTTAATTATTTTTTATATTATTTAAAAATCTATAAGGTATTTTTAATTATTTTCACAATTGACACTAGCCCATTAGCTGGCAATTGATTATTACCACTACGCAACAATCATGCCTAATAGGCGTTATATGCTACTTTAAGGTATAAAAAAACCCAAGATTGATATCTTGGGTTGCTATGATTAGTCTGTTTTTATAATACTTTATGCTATATGTTGCTTGGGTAGCGTTGGTAATTTAATCGTTAATGCGATAATTAATGAAACAATCAATAATACAAACATTAAATAAAACGTCGCGATAAAACCACCGAAGATAGAAGCAACAATTGAACCAATGAAACTACCGATACCAAAACCTAAATAAATAATGCCATAATTTTTGGTGAGATTATTTAAACCAAAGAAGTCACTGACTAATGATGGGAATACAGTAATAGTGCCACCAAAACTAAAGGCAATACAGGCGATAGCGACATAGAAACTCATCATACTTTGGTGAGCAAACAATAATGCACATACGCCAACTAAACAGACAACTAATGCAATCGCGATAACCTTAGTACGCGCAATTTTATCTGATAGTACGCCAAGCACTAAACGTCCGCCCAAGTTAGCCACTGCAATAATAGCCACACCAGAAGCTGCAACGTCTAATGACAGATGAACAAAGCCTTGACCGATATCTTTAGCGACACCGATAACATATAAACCGCTCATACAAACCGTTAAGAACACTAAAGCCAACATCCAAAACTGTGGGCATTTCATTGATTGTGAAAGGCTAAAATCACGCACTTCAGCAGCAGATTCTGTGGCAGATACTTGTTGTTTAGGTGCATCTTTCATCATTAAGCCACCAATGATAACCATGACCATTGCAATAATGCCCCAATAATCAAAAGTGCTTTCTAAGCCATTATGTTCAAGGAAATACATATTAATATATTTAAACCCTAAGCTACCTAAACCATAAGCACCTATTGCACAGGCCGAAATTAAGCCTTTGCGTTCAGGGAAAAATTTAACGCAATTAGATAGTGTCATGAGATAGCCCGTACCATCAGCAAAGCCAATTAATAAGCCAGCGAAAATATATAAAAGCCAAATATTAGTCGCATGTGCCGTAAGTAATAAGCTTGCGCCAAGTAAAACGCCAGCCCCTAAAGTAACATTACGTACTCCAAAGCGTTCCTGCATTTTACCGGCCATTGATGACGCGACGGCTAAAGCTAAACTCATGATCCCAAAAGAAAAGGCAACACGACTTACAGGCTCTGATAGCTTACCCGCGAGTTGAGCATTAAATAAACTCCAGGTATAAACTGAACCTAAAGCAAACTGAGTAATGATAGTGCCCAATAACGTAAAATAACGGCTACGACTGGTAATTTGAGTGGTCATGGTTATGCCCTCTTACGGTAAAAATATTCAAGGTAACATTGCACGTTCCTTGCTGCTGTTCACCAAAATACGACAATAACCATAGATAACAAGAGGGTAATAAAACAATAAAATCAGCGGTCATGTATAAGGTATAAAATGCAATATAGCGGCATGAAATACATCATAGCCGCAAATAACATATCGCTACTTACAGTTGCATGAGAATACGAAAAGCTTTTAAATTACTGCGGCTAACAGGGATATGTTGCTCAACATTCGTCAATTTTATCATGTAGGTACTATTAACCCACGGAATGATCTCTTTAACGTTATTGATATTAATACAATAAGAACGATGGCACCGGAAAAAATCACTACTCGGCAATCGCTGCATTAATTCACTGATCGTAATAGGCGCAACAAAACAGCCTTCAGCCGTATAAACATGGGTCACTTTTTCATTAGCGATAGCACAACAAATATCACTGATAGCAGTAACATGAATACGATTATTCTGTATTAAGTTAATACTATTACCGCGTATATTCGTCGTCGGTTGCGGTAATACTTGCTCTTGAGCACGCGTCTGTAGTTTCGTTAAGAGTCCCATCACCCGCTGCTCATTAAGCGGTTTCAGTAAATAATCAACGGCTTCTAATTCAAACGCTTCTACCGCATGTTCTTTATAAGCCGTGGTAAATACAATTTGAGGCTTATGCAAAAACTGAGCTATATTACGCGCTAATAACATCCCATCAATGGAGGGAATATTAATATCTAAAAAGACAATATCGACCTTATTGGATTGTAGGAATTTAAAGGCATCTAAACCATCATCAAAGGCGGCTACGATATTAATCGTGCTATATTTTTCAATTAAATAAGTTAATTCTTCACGCGCTAAATATTCATCTTCCACGATCAAAGCATTTAATCTCATGATCCTAATCCTGATCTTTTATAAAAAACTGCATTATCGTTCCTTGTTCAAGACGACGAATATGCAATCCATCGCCGTACAATAATAATAGCCGCTGATGGACATTATTGAGCCCGATACGATGGGAATCTATTTTACCTTGATATAATTTATCTATCATTTGTTGATCAATGCCAACGCCAGTATCTGTAATAGTAATTACCACATCATCAACACCCTTTTTAACCGAAATAAGCACTTTTCCAGGTATACGTGATGGCTGAATACCATGCAAAATAGCATTTTCAACTAATGGCTGAATTAATAAACATGGTACACAAGGATGAACATCATCAATATCAAATACCACCTCAAGTTTTGATCCAAACCGCGCTTGTTCAATAGCAACATAATCTCTAACTTGTTGGATTTCTTCTTGAATATCAATTAATTCAACATCACGTTCTAAGTTGTAACGCAAAAAATCAGCTAAATTAGCAATCAATTGTCGAGCATCATCAGGACGAATACGAATTAACGTCGAAATAGCATTAAGGGCATTAAATAAAAAATGGGGGTTTATTTTACTTTGCAGTGCTGAAAATTCGGCTTTTGTTGCCATTTGCTTTAACTGTTCAATTCGCGACACTTCCATCTGAGTTGAGATGATTTGTGATAACCCAATCGCCATTTCACGTAATGACATTCGAATATGATCTGGCTGGCAGTAAAATATTTTAAGCGTGCCGCTGACCTCGCCATTTTCCCATAATGGAATAATAAGCAATGAATGGAAATTATGTACATTGAGGTTATTACTAATAATTTGTTCACCACTTTCTACTGCTTGACGCGTCATTTTACTGATTTGATGGTGAGCATCCAAAAACTGTTCTTCTCCGCAGCCGACATAAGCACGCACATCTTGAGTATTGGTTATTGCAACTGCATCTGCGTCGGTATAAAACCGAATAATACTACACACTTTTTGCAGAGCATGACGAGTATTAATTCTAAAATAAGGTAACGTCTTATTGGCGATATCAAGGGCTAACTTTGCTTGCTGGGCTGCAATAAGATCCTTTTCTTCATCAAGATCTTGCACCAATTTAATAATTAACCCGATAGATAGCGTACCCACTATCATTGGAAAGCTAATATGTGAAACAATATTATAAGCTTGTACTTTGTTATCAGATAGCACCACAATCAATACCATTGTTAGCATTTCGCAGCACATTCCAGCTAGAATACCTAATTGAGCATAATTCTTTTTAATACAGCGACAGTGGATCCATGTTGCTAATAATCCGGCAAAAACACTGGTAATTAAACATGCAACAGATGTTGGGCCATCAACATCAATTAAATAACGGTGAATACCAGCAATAATACCAGCAGGAATACCAACCCACGGACCAAAAATAATACCGCCAGATAACACCGCAATAATACGTACATTTACTAAAGATCCATCGACATTTAAACCTGTATAAGTACTAAATACAGCAAATAAAATAAACAAGGACGAGATCATTGCCGTTTCAACCGGACGCCGATGGGTTTTCTTTACAATGGATTGAAACAATTGCGTACGCGTTAATAAAAATAATGTCATTAACATCAATGCCGCTCGTTCAAATACGGCTAATAACATCATTAATTGTTCACTATACATTGCTTAACCTTGAGTAAAATTACATTATTAAAGAATATATCTGCTAGTCAATTGAAGATTATGTTATTAGTGAGGCCATGATGTTTTAATTAAAATCAAAAATAAGTAATTTAATCTCTACAAAGGTATTTTGTTCACCTTTTAAAACACAAGACGACAAATATATTTGACCATTACTAGGTTGTTATCAAGAGGCTGTTACAATAGTGGTCTAAAGTTCAGCTATGCATGTATAGTTAATGCACCTGAACACTGAATCATACTTAACCTGAGATTGTTTTATGCCTTCACACCTAAGCACTATTTTGCAAAACTCTCAACTAGCAGATCAATTGCTATCTGAATCACAAACTCGCGGCTTTGTAACTGCAATGGCAGCAGCACCGCACCTTATTGATCCGACTGAATGGTTAGCATTTATGTGGGGTGGCGAAGAAACATCACCTTTCGCTAGTCATGATGACTTAGAAACTTATGCAAAAGCAATCATTGAAATTTGGAATGAAGCCCGCGCTGCATTATTTGAAAGTACTTGGCAATGGCCTGAAGGCTGCGCTTTAGATAACAGCCAAATTGTTACCGACTCAACCAGCAGCTTTTGCGAAGGTATGTTACAAGGATGGCAATTAGCGAGTGATGATTGGGAAACAATTATGCCGTCAGATAGTGAAGATAACGCGTTACTTGGCGGTGTATTATTATCTTTTAGCTTATTATTTGATCCTGAAACGGCATTAGAAGCGTTAAAAGAACAAAATGCCGATGCTCTAGCGCAATTTGAAGAAATTTTTAATGCCATTCCAGTTATGTTATGTGGTCTAACACAACGCGGCGCACAATTAGTCGCAGCTCAGTAATATTCCACCTAAAACACGACTAAAAAAGGCGAGTTGATCATTTAACTAATACTAGTTTTAAATCAACCCGCCTTTTCGTTTTTATTAAGTAAGTAACTACTTACGCATTACCTTTGACTTTTAACTGTAATTCAGCGGCAAAGTTTAACATTCGATTTAATGGAATGAGCGATTTCACACGTACCGCTTCATCAACAAAAATTTCATGTTGCTGGCCACCTTCAGCTAAGGCTGTATAAATAGCTTTTAAACCATTCATTGCCATCCACGGACAATGTGCACAACTGCGACATGTTGCACCAGCACCTGCGGTCGGCGCTTCAATTAATTCTTTGTCTGGTACCATTTGTTGCATCTTAAAGAAAATGCCTTTATCAGTAGCCACAATTAATTTTTGTTGCGGTAGTGCTAATGCTGCTTTAATTAATTGGCTTGTTGAACCAACAGCATCGGCTAATGCGACCACACTTGCTGGCGACTCTGGATGTACCAAAATAGCAGCATCTGGATAAAGATTTTTCATCTGTTTTAGTGCCAGCGCTGAAAACTCATCATGCACAATACACTCGCCCTGCCACAGCAACATTTCTGCGCCAGTTTGTTTTTGAATATAACCACCTAGGTGACGATCTGGCCCCCAAATGATTTTATGTCCTTCACTGTCAAGGTGATCAATAATTTCTAAAGCGATACTGGATGTGACCACCCAATCAGCGCGTGCTTTAACAGCGGCGGATGTATTCGCATAAACCACCACAGTATGATCAGGATGCTGATCACAAAACTCAGTAAATGCATCAACAGGACAACCAAGATCTAACGAGCATTCAGCCTCTAATGTTGGCATCAACACTGTTTTTTCAGGGGTTAATATTTTTGCAGATTCGCCCATAAATCGCACCCCGCAAACAATTAACGTTGTTGCTGAGTGTTGATTACCAAATCGGGCCATTTCAAGTGAGTCACCAACAAATCCCCCCGTCGCTTCAGCTAGGGCCTGAATTTCCGGATCGGTATAATAGTGGGCAATCAGTACCGCATTATTGTTATTTAACAGTTGCTTGATTTTTGTAATATAAACCTGCTTTTCATTATCCGATAATACGGCAGGCTTAGGTGGAAATGGATAGATCATTTCCGATGGATCAAATGCAATATTCATTATTCATTTGCTCGTCAGCATTCCTTACATGTTTGGTTATTATACGCATGAATTTCTAAATTTCATCATTAACCCACCAACATTCAAACAACACAAAACTTCACAAATAAACGCTAAAAAGCGATATTAATTACCTAAAAGGTCTATATAAAAATAAAAATATATTTTTTTATTTTGAGAATCCTCTGAGAACATCTCAGAAAAAATATTATTGACGCTGATCACAGTTTTAAAACGTCATATATCAAATAATAGGTTATCGCTTTTGAAGCAAAGATTTAACTACCTGTAGAAGAGGTGAGACATTGATGGATGTCTATAACTTTCATCTAAACTAGCCCTTACGGCATATAATTATAATTTAAGCCGAAAGCCTTTCTCATTTGAGAAAGGCTTTATTTTTAAAGGTCAGGCTATCTTTGCTAACAGAAAAGAACGTATTAATAATCTCTTTGGGTAAATGTGTATTACTCAACACTTTAACAATATTTACATTTTGACCAAAAAAAACATTAGCTTCAAGATCAGCAACTGAAATAGGTCTATCCGTATGCTGAAAAATGTATTTTATGAATCGATAGTTACCGCTACCATCACGTACTGAAATAACTTTCTTACCATCACAAAATAGGGTTTTTGTTTTATCATCAAAATGTAATTGTTGCTCCTTTTCATCAAAAGAGATCAATAAATAGATATAAGAAACAACTGTCATGACACAAAAAAAGATAAGCATAACAATCATAAAGAGATCCATTTATCTTACCTATTGAACCAATTTACAAATTTTAGAAATATTCTTTGCAGTAACCCAATGACGAAGTTGCTGACGATCACTTTGACATAATGTAGCAATTGAACCCGTTTGTGCTGTCCAGCCCTCTTGCTTCCATAACATTACTTTAGCTAAAACCGCGGCTTCTGAATCCGTATTATGTAATGATTGCTCAATAATATTAAACGCATTCGCCCCTGCCATTTTAGTAGCGTAATTATGGTTCATTGTAGTGCCATAAATAAATACGCCACCAGTAATCCAACCAGACAAAGCCAATAACACTAAGAATACCGACATTAATTTATTCATAAAATAACCTCGGTAATTATATACGTAAGCGACAGATTGTTACGATGGCTGAATCAGACAGAATTTGCTTCAATTTATCACGGTCATTATCACAAATAGTAGTTACAGATCCTGTTTGAGCTGTCCACCCTTTTGCAAACCAATCTTGTACTTGTGCAACAATTTCTGGATCTGTCTTTGTATCTTGTAATGATTGAGACACAATGTTGTAAGCATTCTCTGTAATCTTATCATTGATAAAATCACGATCATTACTTAAATGTGTAAACATTAAATAAGCAGCAAATAGCCAACCTGAAATTGAGATCAATGAGTAACATAATATTTTTTTTTGACTTAACAAAATAACTCCAACTATCCATAGTAGTAACATTATAAAGAGTAACAATAGTTACTCATTTCACAGAATCGAATAATACCAAAAAAAACAATAATTTCCATGATAGTTTACATTTTTGATAAATCTATTTTTAACAATATAAAAAGAGAAAAATCATCACTAATGTCAAATAGAAAACATAAAAAAACCCACATAAATGCAGGTTTTAAATAGCTTAAAACAATCGTTTTAGTGCTTTGATAAATTTGCTAATGCAGACTGTGCTTGCTTAGCACTGGTTGAGTTAGGGTAACCTTTTACTACTGTAGTGTAATAAGACATCGCTTTAACAGTATCAGTACCTCGCTCTGCAATCATACCAAGCTTTAATAAAGCATCAGCACGCTTACTAGAATCTTTAATACTTGCAACCACCTCAAAATTCTTTGCTGCTTGTGCTAAGTCATTTTGAGCAAAATGAAGTTGTCCTAACCAATAACTCGCATTAGGTTTATAAACAGAATTAGGGTAAGTGGTTAAGAATGACTCAAAGGCTTGAGTTGCACCTTGATAGTCTTTCTTTTTCAAGATTAAATTTACCGCATTTTGATAAGCATCATTTTCACTCATATCTTTTGAATATGCTTCTTCTGATGCTGCTGTTATTGCCTTTTTAGCGACTGGCGCGGCTTTTACTGGCTGGCGACTAAGTTGGTCAACATCATTATATAACTGACGCTGACGCTCTTTCATTTGCTTAATATCGTAGCTATTACGTTCGACTTTGCCACGAATATTATCAATATCAGCCGACATTTGATCTAACTGACGTTGAACCTGTAATTGCGATTGCCCTTGTGCTTCAAGCATACGCTCTAACGTTTGTAAATTAGCTGCTGAAGCAGGCGCAGCGACCACCTGAGTCGCTGCACCAACCAGCAACACTAATGCAAATTGACGCATTATTTTGTTACTGTTCATAATCATTAACCTAAGTTTTAATTAGTATACGATCACTGCACGACGATTTTTCGCGTAATCAGCATCAGTATGTCCAAACAATAATGGTTTTTCTTCGCCATAGCTTACAATCGACATTTGATTAGCGGGAACACCTAATGCCTGAAGGTATTGAGACACGGCAGTTGCACGACGCTCACCTAACGCAATATTATATTCAGGCGTACCACGTTCATCAGCATGGCCTTGAACAACAACCTTTACATTTGGGTTATTTCGTAAATATTCTGCGTGTGCTTCTAACATTTTTTGATATTCAGGTTGGATTTCTGCATTATCAAATTTAAAGAAAACAGTTTGTTGTTCTTGACGCAACTTTTGCATTTGTTGTTCATGCAATTGTTGCTCTGTCATCGCACCACTTTGATCAACAGGTGTAGATATAGTTGTTTGACCAGCACCGCCACCAATACCACCATTCTGGTTTTGAGAACCAGCTGAACTGCCAGTACTGTCTGTTGAACTACATGCAGCCAATGTCATCATTGGTAACGCAATCGCTAAGCCTTTTAAAATTCGGTTAAGTTGCATCTATTTTCATCCTTTATCATTCAGTAATACCCATTATTTGAGTATGTTATTGTTCTATAATCCTATTATAGGAATGGACCCCAAGCAGGTGCTCGTACACGTTTACTTGTCGATGGTAAACGCGCTTGGAATCGACCATCAATAGATACCAATGACAATTCATAGCCATTCTTTTGTGCTGAGCTATAAATAATCATACTGCCGTTAGGCGCAATACTTGGCGATTCAGCTAACTGTGCTTTTGTTAAAATCTGAACCGCACCACTTTTTAAATCTTGCTTGGCGATGTTGTAACCACTATCTGAACGGTTCACCATCACTAAGAAACGGCCATCAGGGGTAATTTGAGCCCCCATATTTTGACTACCTTGCCATGTTACACGCTGTGTATCACCTGTGGCTAAATCAAGATGGTAAATTTGTGGGCGACCACCACGATCTGATGTGAAATACATTGATTTACCATCAGGCGTCCAAACTTCTTCGGTATTATTGGCACGGCCATGCGTTATTTGACGTAACTGTTTCGTTTTCAGATCTTTAATATAGATCTGTAAACTGCCCGTCTTAGATAACACCATTGCTAATTTTGTGCCGTCTGGTGAAAATTGTGGTGAACCATTATGACGCGGATAATTAGCAATAAGCTCACGCGTACCTTTATAAATATTCAGCACAAAAATTTCTGCTTTGCCATTTTCAAAACTGACATAAGCGAGCTTACTGCCATCAGGTGACCAAGCTGGTGACATTAACGGTTGTTTTGACTTTAAAACGACACGTTCGTTGTAACCGTCATAATCGGCCACACGTAATTGATACGGAAACTCAGCTCCTTGATTATCATCCACATAAGCGATACGGGTTAAAAATGCACCACGTTCACCAGTCAGTTTTTGATAAATCATATCTGAGATTCGATGCGCATACTGACGCATACGATTAGGTTTGACTACCGCACGATTATTTAACAGTAAGTAATCACTTGCTGTACCTTGCGAGTCACTATTTAGTTTACCTTTAACTATATCAACCAGTTGATAATCAATAACATAATTACCCTCTGCATTTTGAGTAATACTGCCTGTCACTAGCGCATCTACGCCTAATTTTGTCCATGCGCTGTAATTAATTTGGCTTTCATTATAAGGACGTTGCGGTAACTTATTATTTGCGATTGGGCTAAATTTACCGCTTCGTTGTAAGTCAGAAGCAATAACGGCTGAAATATCGGTAGGTAATTTATTTGGACCTTGCCACTCAAAAGGTACTATTCCAATTGGACGGGCGGAATCAACACCATCAGTGATGACCAAATCAAGTGCGGCATGTGCAAATTGGCTAACGCTTAGTAAGGCAAAAAATACACCTATCATCCAACGTTTCATCAATCGCTCCTTATAGTTACGAAAGCCACAACTGCTGTTGTGGCAAAAAATAAAGTCAGTATTTACAAGCTCTACGAATAATCTACGGACTAACGGTTAAGTTAATCACACGTAATTGCTTAACTACATCAGGGTTATCTGGCATCGGAAATTCACTTACTTGTAATACTGCTGATTTAGCAGCTCGACAAAGGGTGTCATTTCCGGCTAACTGTGAAACATTCAGTACTAAACCATTAGCAGACAAACGCAATGTTAGCTTACATTGTTGACCTTTTAGGCTTTGATCAACCAATAAATTTTGTTGAATCATTTGCTTATAGATAGTGCCATAGCGGGCAACTTCATCAGCAATATGCTTACCTTTAGCACCACCGCGTTGAACATTCTCAGCCTCTAACCCCGAAAACATATCATTTAATGCCGCATCTTGTTTCGCTTGAGCATCTGCTTTCGCTTTAGCGTCTGCCTTCGCTTTAGCGTCTGCCTTCGCTTTAGCGTCTGCCTTCGCTTTAGCGTCTGCCTTCGCTTTAGCGTCTACCTTCGCTTTAGCGTCTGCCTTCGCTTTAGCGTCTGCCTTCGCTTTAGCGTCTAC
>SAMEA5043655__coassemble_162_pt1 | contig 14260 bp, 9 predicted proteins | sample SAMEA5043655__metabat2_low_PE_001 | metagenome-assembled genome bin SAMEA5043655 (sample SAMEA5043655) | Gadus morhua
CTTATACCGATAATAAATCAGCATCAACACTAGCTAATGCTAAAACATATTCCAACCAACAAAGTGCAGCAGCTTTAAATAATGCAAATACTTACACCAATAATAAAACAACGCAAGTTTTAGCAACGGCAAATAATTATACTGATCAGAAAGTTAACTTTCTTACTCAAGATATTGAAAAAATTCACAATCAAGCCAATGCGGGTATTGCAAGTGCGATGGCTATGTCTTCAATTCCAATGAAGCAAGGCTATCATTACACCATTGGTATGGGTGTGGCGAATTACGACAATCAATCGGCTATTGCGCTAGGTGGTAAATTCGATGTGAGTCAACACAGCATAGTGACTCTTGCTGCTTCTGATGATAGCCAGCATGATGCGGGTATTACTGCTGGTGTAGGCTTTGGTTTTTAATTATTTAAGCACAACAGCAGTAGATAATCAGTATGCTCATTATCTACTGCTCAACTTACATGTAATAAACCCAACATATTGTATCTATAATAAATATAGAGCTTTAGCTCTACTGCATATTTATTCAAATTACAAATAAATACTTTATATCGTGTCGATATAAATATTTCATCAAGATTAAAATATAGCCTTTTTTTGCCACCATATACTTCAAAAACATATTTATGGACTTATTTTCTATATTGTCAAACATCTTATTGATAATAATTATAATTATCAAAAAAATGGTAAATATAATTCTATTTATACATTTAACTTTTCGATATGCAATGAATAGTATTAATACTTCTTTCATATGGAAATAATCATGAATAACTATAAAAAAGCATGTGCTGTAATTGCAATATTCTCCACATCAGCAATAGCACACGCATCATCTATCAACACTAATAGCCCATCAAACATTTTGTCTAATAATATTACCCATGGCGATCAAGCAAAAACAAATTCAGGGAAAGATTCAGCGATTGCTATTGGCGTTGCCGCATCAAGTATCGGTAACCAATCAATAGCTCTCGGTACTAATGCTTACGCCCATGATAATAGTGCTGTTTCTTTTGGAGCTGGCTCATCTGCAACAGGTATTCAAAGTACGGCAACAGGTTCACGTGCTGTTGCAAATGGTGATGCCGCTTCTGCATTAGGTTCTGGTGCCACAGCAACGGGTCGTCGTTCTATTGCTATTGGTTCAGAATCCAAAACAACAGGTGATCATGCTATGGCAATTGGTAACTATGCCTCTGCTGATAAAACCACCATTTCTTTAGGCGATCATGCAATAGCAACTGGTCATAATTCAATCGCTATTGGTAACAGTTCACGCTCAAACGACGGTCAAGTGTCTTTTGGTAATGCGAAAACTCAACGCCGTTTAGAATATGTTGCCAATGGTCAAGCAAGTACTGATGCCGTTAACATGAGTCAATTACATCAGCAAATAGATCAAACACATACTTATACTCAACAACAAAAAAAAGCGGCAATCACTCAAGCAAAAACTTACATCGCACAACAAAATACTGCCACGCTACACAGCGCAAAAATGTATACTGATCACCAATCAATGACAGCGCTATCATCGGCAAATAAATACACTGATCAAAAAGTAAATTTACTTACTCATAGTATTGAAAAAGTACATAACCAAGCCAATGCTGGTATTGCAAGTGCAATGGCAATGACTTCGATCCCTATGCGACAAGGCTACCACTATACTATTGGTATGGGTGCTGCTAATTATGGTAACCAATCAGCAATGGCAATTGGGGGAAAATTTGATGTTGGTCAGCACGCTATTATTACATTAGCAGCATCTGATGATAGCCAGCATGACACCGGTGTTGCGGCAGGTTTTGGTTTCGGCTTCTAAACATTTTATTCATCACGTTGTGGTCGCCACCAATAATCAAAGAAACGTCGATAACCTTGTTTAATATCATTCAAGATTAAATACAATGCAGGCACTAATATTAAGGTAACAACGGTTGCGAATAAGATCCCAAACGCAAGCGATGTTGCCATCGGGATCACAATTTGTGCCTGCAAACTCGTTTCAAGTAAAATAGGTGCTAAACCAAAGAATGTCGTTAGCGAAGTTAAGACAATCGCCCGAAAACGACGACACCCCGCTTCCGTTACTGCCTCATAAAGTGGTACACCTTGAGCTAAGGCGCGATTAATAAACACAACTAATACTAATGAGTCATTCACCACGACCCCTGACAATGCCAATATTCCAAATACACTTAAAAGATTAAGCGAAATATCTGCAAAATAATGTCCTGCAATCGCACCAATAATACCAAATGGGATCACCGACATAATAATCAATGGCTGGCTGTATGATCGTAGTGGAATCGCCATTAATGCAAAAATAGCAACCAAAGCCAATACCGCATCACGAATTAAACTGCCTTTGGTTTCACGCTCTTCTTTAGCCTGCCCATCTAATTGAATTTTCACTGCCGGATATTGCTGGCGTAATAAAGGGAGATAATCATTATTGATAATGGTATATATTTCAGAGGGAGAAGCTTTATCTTTATGCACATTCGCACTGACCACCAGCGTGCGGCGTTTATCTACCCGATTAATACTATTTAACGCGGAAATAAAATTAATCATTGCCACTTCTGAAAATGGTACCAAACTACCATCAGATAATATCACTTTCATATTTTGCAAGTTACCGACACTGCGCCGTTCATCTCGCGGATACCGCACCATGACTTTAACTTCTTCGTTATTACGCAAAATACGTTGAACTTCAATACCTTGAAAAGCATGCTGGACTTGATTAGTAAGATCAGCTACCGATAGACCCAATAATTTTCCGATTGGCGTTAGCTTAATATTGATCTCTTGTGTGGGGGACGATAAATCATCTTCAATATTAAATACTCCTTGATAACCCCCGAGTTGTTGTTTTAATTGCGTAGCCGCTTGCACTAATTGCTCACCATTCTCACCTTGTAAACTATATTGAATATCACTTTTTTGGCGATCAATGGATGCCTCATAAGCGATCGTTTTCACCCCAATCAATGGTGGAATATGGCTTTTCCATTTTGCTAAAATATCAAAACTCGTTATTGGTAAACTCTCACTTTTCTCCAATTCAACCAGCACAAACATGTCATTACTGTCTCGCATATTAACAAAACTATGCTTGACGACATGTACTCCCTGTTGCTGATAAATCTCATTATCTGTTTGATATAATGCCTGTTCTAATTGATTAGCAACCTTAATATTATTTGCAATTGAATTAGAGTCATTCATCTCGACTAATACTTGGATATAATCCGAAGGTAATTTAGGGAAAAACACCCATCGTAATTGTCCACTGAACACTAATGCCAACGCTAAACACAATACGCCAATAAACGTTGCTAAGACGTTATATCGATGCACGATTGCCATCGAAATAAAGCGCCGATAATCGACATCGATAAATCTATTTACCGCCTGATTAAACCGCAACTTAACCCGCATTAATGGATTATTCCATTGCCGCGGTTGTACTAATCGAGATCGCGCTAAATGCGCAGGTAAAATCAGTTTAGATTCAATCAATGAAAAGGTTAAACATAGAATAACTACCCAACCAATAGCTTTAAAAAATTCAGTTCGAGGGGTATCTGACAATAACATCGGCACAAAGGCTGCCATGGTGGTTAATACCCCAAACGTTGCAGGGATCGCTACCCGTTTGGCACCTTGAATAACTGTATTAATGGATTGTCCTTGCTGCTCAACTTCAGAATACACACTTTCGCCAACAACGATGGCATCATCAACCACAATTCCTAACACTAAAATAAAACCAAATAACGACAATAAGTTAATGGATATATTGATCATCTCTAATGGCATAAAGAGCAGTGTGCCTAAAAAACAAAATGGTAATCCAAGTATTACCCAGAATGCTAATCTGACTTCTAAAAATAGAGCGAGAATAATAAACACTAACAACCCGCCATATACCATATTAGACAACATCATATTGAGTCGACCTTCAAGGTAATGCGACATATCAGCCCATTGATCAATATATATTCCAGCAGGCAATTGTGCTTTTTTATTCGTCACATAATCACTGATTTGCTGTGATATTAACGTGGCATCTTGATTAGGTAAGTTACTGATTCGTATAACGGCTGCACGTTGTTGATTAAATCGGTTAAGCACTGATTGTTCAACAAAACCGTCAGTTATAGTTGCGATATCTGATAAGCGAAGTCGACTGCCATCAGCATTAGTGCGTAATACGATATTCGCAAATTGATCGCCTTGATAAAGTTGTTCTGTGGTACGTACTAATACATCACCATCTTGAGCTTTTATTGCACCCGCAGGTAAATCTAATGATCGTTGCTGTAATGCGCGTGCAATTTGCTCAATGGTTAAATTATAATTACGTAACTGTTGGGATGATATTTCAATCGCAATTTCATCATTTTTAACCCCACTCACACTCACTGCGGTAGCGCTGGTTTGCTGAATAATTTCATCTTTAACAACTTGAGCATAGCGTTTAAGTTGTCGATCACTGAGTTCGCCATATAACGATAAAAACATCACGTTGCTCATAAACTCTGACCGCTGGATCAACGGGGGTTCCATTTGAGCAGGAAAGGTAGTAATCGCATCAACACGTTGTTTTACCTCATCTAATATCTTATCAAGATCGGCATCATTATTGAGTTCAAGCGTTACAATACCCGTACCTTGATTCGCAATCGCAGTAACGCGTTTAACATCAGCAATATCATCAACCGCTTGCTCAATCTTAACAATGATCCCTTGTTCAACATCCGCTGCCGCTGCCCCTGTATATTGACTACTGATCGTGATTTTATTGGTACCAAAGGTAGGAAATATCTCTTTATTAATCAGGCTGACTGAAAATAACCCTCCAATCATCACTATCAACATCAATAAATTAGCGGCAACATGATTACGCGTAAACCAAGCAATGATCCCCGATGATTCCATTCATTACTCTCCGCTATCAGCAACTTTAGAAGGAATGACCGTGAGTACCGGTGGCCCGATTGATTTAGGTGACATTAATACCGTTGTTACTACAGTCCCTTCTAAATGATTATCAGGCCACGTTAACGACACCAACTCACCCTCATCTAAACCCGCGCGAATATAAACATGCTCAAGATCCATCCGCGCAATCACCACTTTGCGCATTTGCGTCACCCCATTGGCATCAACCAATACGACATGATTATCCCTAACCATATGACGTTGTAACTTAATGGCATTCGCAATGGGTTTTGCTGCAATTTTCGCGGTGACAAAAGTACCAAAATTTAATACATCAGTGCGTTGTTGCTCTGATAATCGCAATTGATAAGGATCAATCACATCAACAATGAGATAAACCATGCGCGTTTGCGGGTCAATGATCCCTTCTGTACCGATAAAGCGTGCCGTCCAATGCTGTAAAGCTTGACCATGACGCTCATTGGATAGAACGACGGTTGTATTAAGCGGATTTTGATCTATAAATGAAAAGCTTCGGGGCGTTACAGGCAGACGAATACGAGCAATATCAGTACCGTATATATGCCCTAATTGCCCACCGATATTGACATGACTACCAACGTTAATGTGTTTTTCGGTAATTAACCCATCAAATGGTGCTGTAATGATAGTACGATCGACATTGCGTTGTGCACGGGCTAACGCAGCTTTGGCAAAATTAACATTTGCTTGTTGTTGTTTGCGTTGAGGAATACGTAATCCTAAAGCGGACTGTTTAGTAGTGGCTACATGACGTAAGGTTTTTTTAGCAACAATACCCCGCGCAATTTCTTGTTCTAATAATGCTTTCGCTTGCGCTAATGTTGCCTGCGCTTGAGCAAGATCAGCATGATAATCATCGTCATCTAAGTACGCTAACACATCGTCTTTTTGTACAAATTGACCAACAGCAAAAGCAGGCGCTAAACGATTAACAATACCGCTTACTTGTGTGACTAACTCTGCCTGATGCTTCGGTTTTACCATGCCATAAGCATTTACATTAAACGCTAACTGCTGCTTTTTAACCTGCACGACTTCAAGCACTGGCACCATCGTTTCGACGATTTTTTGTTGGGGTTGAGGGCGATTTAATAATAATCCTGCTGATAACCCCGCAAACAGCAATAAAATCACCACCGGTAAATAACGCCGGATAAAAACACTCATGCTATCCAATCCCTTACTAGCAAACCAAAACGAAATATCGCTTTAATTTCAGTGTAGAGCATGTATGTAAAGTGTGAGGTGTATAAATTTAATTAAGTGATAATGGCATAATTATCGTTTCAGCAGCTGCTCTACATTAGGTTTATTATTACCATAAATTTTATGGATGAGTACCATTAACAGTTCACCACAGGCAACAGCATCAAATAATGCATGGTGTGCCTGATATTCAGGTAAACCTACACGCTGACGAGCCGCTCCTAGCCGTGCATCATGGGGCGATATTTGGTTGCTATATAAAGACTGATATAACGATAGTGTATCTAACCACAGCAAAGGACAATCGTTAAGTTGATATTTATGCTGTAAATAAGCACCAATAAAACCTTGCTCCATAAAACAACCATGAGCAACACCGATTTTTCCCGTTAAAGCGACCAACATTGGTATCATCACCTCATCTAAAGCTAATCCCTGTAATAACATTGCATGATCAATATGATTAATGACTGCACTATTGGGGTTAATGATCGCATCAGAGTTAACAAATTCGCTGACGCAAGTACTCATATCAATCGCATTCGCTGTCATAGCAACATAACCCACCGATAATATCTGATCTTGCTGGACATCAAAGCCGGTGGTTTCAAAATCAAGCGCGAGTAATGGCCATTGGTTAATCAAGATTGACGGCTGTGGTAGCGGCGCACTGAATAAGGCTCTAATCGGTAGTGGTAAATCAGGATGTTGCTGTAATAAAATGATTCTCCGTTCCTGTAAATCACATAAATGACGCTTACATAAACGTTGCCACCACCGTCGCCAATGAAAATTAGAAAAAGTTGGATTCTTGTTCACCATTAGCAATACTTCATCTTCATTATTTCTTGATAACTCGCAATTAGCTTAAAGGTTTCACGCAAATGTGTTCGTTCAAAACTATTAAACGCATTAGGATTAATGTGATTATTAGGAATTTTACCTTGCTGTAATGCTTGAAATTGATGGCTATAACGGATCTGAGTGATAAATTGAAACGCCCCGATTAAGTCTTTAAACGTCGCTTCGTTAATTACCTTATGATCTAACAGTAACTGTAATCTTTCTTCGGTATTGGTTTTATAGACTACCGTTGCATCGCGGCTAAATAATCGTGATGCAAGCTGCAAATATTGCACGCGAACTAGGTTGACAATAATACTCAATGCGGCTGTTTTAATATCAAGGGTATTGGCATTTTCACCTTCTTTCACTAAGACCCAATTTCTAAAAATACTCAGCGGTGGCTTTTGTACTAATGCATTGCGGGCTAACGCTGATATTAGCCGTGCATTGTTAACCAATTGCTGACACATACATGCTTGTAACTCATTAGCTAACTGTGGGTTTCCTGCGATATAGCGACTATCGAGAAAAACACTCATTTCAAGCAATAAATCATATTCAGGATTAAGCGCCCACTTTTGATAATACGCTTGCCACACCGCTAATGGCTGGCACCACTTATGGGTTACCGCCATAAAACGCCCACTGCATAACTCGTAGCCACACAGCGCCATCCCTTTGCTGACATACATCGCTAAATGATGAAAGTAGGCCTTATCAGCATCGGTAGCGTTATCCGCTAAAATCAAGCCATGATCTTGATCAGAAAGCATATGCACTTCATTCCGAGCATGAGAGCCCGCCACTATCCAGCAATAATCACAAGGAACAGTGCCTAAATAAGCTTCAGCCATCACTACTAAACGGCGATTATAAGCATCCATAATCATTGCCATCACTTGCCCAATCACGTTAATCGCCACTTTCGCTTCAACTAATGCTTCAAAAATGGCTTGTCGTTCAATTGTAAATGCAGCGAGCTGTTCTAATCGTTCAATTTTATTAATTTTATCAATTAAAAAGATCGCTTGAATACGATGATTTTGGACTAAATCTGATGGCGTAATAACGCCAATTGGCACCCCGTTATCGACCACTGGAATATTTTTGATGCCATGTTGCATCATTAATGCAGCGGCTTTGATCACTAAGTCATCACAGTTTACGGTATAAGGCTTTTCAGTCATGACAGAGGTGATCATTTCAGTAATCGGTATACCATCAGCAACGACACGCTTAGTCATGTCTTTATCAGTAATTAATCCAATAAAATCATTATTATGCATAATAAAGGCACAAGATGAATTTGCATTCACCCGCATCGCCGTTGCAACACTTTGAATGGTTTGAGTACTTTCAACTAACACTATTTGTGGATTAAGCACGTCTATAATCGGTTTAAAAAACAGCCCTTTTTCATGCTGTGACCACACCACATTTAATCCACTCTGGAGTCGACTTTGCGCATGTGATGCAAAATGCGCTAAAGCATCAGGTTGATGTTTTAACTTTAGTAATAGCGCATTAATCGGTAAACAATAAATCAAGGCATCTTCGATAACTGTAATGGTATAAGGATCACTAGCAGCCTCAGTATCAACTTGTGCTAATCGAGAAAAGCCAAAAAAGTCTTCTGCGGCTAATTTTGCGCGTAACGTACCATCAAGATTACGTTGCTCAACAGCCCCGGTTCGCAATAAATACAGTTGATCACACTCTTGTAAATCAATCACCTCACCCTTACCAAAATAGCGAATGGTGATCATCCCCGCGACATCACGTAATGTTTTAGGGTTGAGCTTATCAAACGGATCTACCGCCCCCATAAATTCAACAATATTAGGAATCAAGGTTTCAGACATATCATTAATCACTCGTATTACTGCATTGCAAAGTTAAAGAAAGCATCATTAACCAGTTGATAACATTGCTATTAAGTGCTTTTATCATGCTTGCATTATTATTACTGTAACAAAGCCCACAGAAATGCCATCGCAGCACTCTGCATCACAATTTCTATGCTTCTAACGCTTGAAAAGGCATTTTTTGCCCTCATCTATAAATAAAGAAGGATATAAAGAAGCATTAAAATACGGTGGAATGTCGATGGATTATCAACCCACACCTATGCTTAATAAAACACAGTACAATTTTTTAGTGCATATACTTTTTTAAAATCAGTGCGTTAGTGATTCCCACCAAAAAACATTAGAAAAACTAATCAAAAAGCATTGACGAACAATCACCGGAAGCATATATTAATTACATGAACTGCCAGATGGAGTTCAAACCGCTACTAAGATTCGCCTTATTAGGGAATACCTTATTAGCACTTATATCTCGAATCAAGATTCTATAACGACTTGATTCACTTAGTTAGCTGTTAAGTCGCCCTGTCGATAACGACACACTTAACAATCAACTAAGACTATTGCTTATTATTGAGGATAGTTTTTATGCGTAATGTAGATTTCACTCCCCTATACCGCCATGCTATTGGTTTTGATCGCTTATTTAACCTTGTTGAAGCAAGCAATACTAAAACCCAAGCTGCGGGATACCCTCCGTACAATATCGAACAAACGGATGAGAACAACTACCGTATTACTATGGCAGTTGCTGGTTTCTCTGAAGAGCGTTTAGATCTTACTCAAAACGAGAATATGCTTGTTGTTACTGGTACTCGTGCACCAGAAGAAGACAAGAACTTTATTTACCAGGGTATTGCTGAGCGTAACTTTGAACGTAAATTCCAACTTGCTGATTACGTAAGCGTTGTGGGTGCTAATCTCGAAAATGGTCTGTTACATATTGACCTTTTCCGTGAAGTACCAGAAGCGATGCAACCACGTAAAATTGCAATTGGTCAATCAGCATCAGTAGCGCCAACTGCAGAGTAAACCTCACCAGTTGTATGTGCTCCTCTCGTAATAACGTTGAGCTATTAGCCTTTTTAATCATGCCATTATTGGCCATACGCTAATAGCTCCATCAATATTCAGCCCTATTATGGGTTATTCAAAAAATTTAGTTGGATTGATTAATCTTATTCCCATGGCTCACATGAACGATTTTCATGGACCTTAACGGCATACTTATAACTCGCCGTTCGAATAAGAAAAACTAATCAATGCAACGCACAAAGGAAATAATAAATATGAGTAAGATTATCGGTATTGACCTAGGTACAACGAATTCTTGTGTTGCTGTTTTAGACGGCGGTACACCACGTGTTATTGAAAATGCGGAAGGTGAGCGTACCACGGCATCGATTATTGCCTACACCGATGGTGAAACCTTAGTTGGCCAACCTGCAAAACGTCAGGCTGTGACTAATCCTGAAAATACCTTGTTTGCAATTAAGCGTTTAATCGGTCGTCGTTTTGAAGATGACGAAATCCAACGTGATCTTGACATCATGCCTTACAAAATTATCAAAGCAGATAATGGCGACGCATGGGTTGAAGCGAAAGGCCAAAAAATGGCAGCACCACAAGTTTCTGCTGAACTATTGAAGAAAATGAAAAAAACGGCAGAAGAATACTTAGGTGAAAAAGTCACTGGTGCAGTTATTACTGTTCCCGCTTACTTTAACGATGCTCAACGCCAAGCAACAAAAGATGCAGGTCGTATTGCAGGTCTGGATGTTAAGCGTATTATCAATGAACCAACAGCGGCAGCATTAGCATATGGTCTTGATAAAAAAGCCGGTGACAGTGTCATTGCCGTTTACGACTTAGGGGGAGGTACGTTTGATATTTCTATCATCGAAATTGATAACGTTGATGGCGAGCAAACCTTTGAAGTGCTAGCAACCAATGGTGATACCCATCTTGGTGGTGAAGACTTTGATACCCGCTTGATTAACTACCTTGTAAGCGAGTTCAAGAAAGACCAAGGTATCGACCTTAAAAATGATCCATTAGCGATGCAACGTGTAAAAGAAGCAGCTGAAAAAGCGAAGATTGAATTATCGTCAGCACAACAGACTGATGTTAATCTGCCTTACGTCACAGCCGATGCAACCGGTCCTAAACACTTGAATGTTAAGATCACACGTGCAAAATTGGAATCACTGGTTGAAGACCTAGTACAAGGTACACTAGACCCTGTAAAATCAGCATTAAAAGACGCTAACCTAACTATAAATGACATTACTGATGTGATTTTAGTGGGTGGTCAAACACGTATGCCGATGGTACAAAAAGTAGTTACTGATTTCTTTGGCAAAGAACCACGTAAAGACGTTAACCCTGATGAAGCTGTTGCTATGGGTGCAGCCATTCAAGCGGGTGTGTTAGCCGGTGATGTGAAAGATGTGCTATTACTTGATGTAACGCCACTCTCATTTGGTATTGAAACCATGGGTGGCGTGATGACAACCTTGATCGATAAGAACACCACAATTCCGACAAAAGCGAATCAAGTGTTCTCGACTGCTGAAGATAATCAAAATGCAGTAACGATCCATGTCCTTCAAGGTGAGCGTAAACAAGCGGTACATAATAAATCATTAGGTCAGTTTAACCTTGAAGGCATTCAAGCTGCACCACGTGGTATGCCACAAATTGATGTGACATTTGATTTAGATGCGGATGGTATTTTAAATGTATCAGCCACAGACAAAACAACAGGTAAAGCACAAAAGATCACCATTCAGGCATCAGGTGGTTTAACAGAAGCTGAAATTGAGAAGATGGTACAAGAAGCAGAAGCTAACAAAGACGCAGACAAACAGTTTGAAGAGTTAGTGATTGCCCGTAACCAAGCCGACCAATTGATTCACAGCACTCGTAAGCAGATGACTGAAGCAGGTGATAGCTTCCCTGAAGCAGAAAAAACGAACATTGAAGCAGCTATTACAGCCCTTGAAGCGGTGAAATCTAGCGATGACAAAACAGCGATAGATACTCAAACTCAGGCGCTAATGACAGCAGCACAAAAAATAATGGAACATGCTCAGGCTCAAACCCAAGCAAATACTCAAGGACAATCTGACGCGAACCAACAAAAAAACGCGAAAGATGATGATGTTGTAGATGCTGAGTTTGAAGAAATGAAGTAAGACGTTATTGTTGCTGAATAAATAATCAACAGCACATAACAAGACTTCACAATAACAATGGGCGTAGAGATCTTAATCTCTCGCCCTTTTCGACGATCACAATAGAGAGATAATCCCACTAGGCTAACTATCTGTGCCTTTTTAGATCATTAACTGTTTAAGTATGATGCTGTTTTTCGTTATCATATGTTTTAATTGTATGATTCAGAATGTTCCAGATAGTTATCCCGCTAGGGATAAGAGGTGTTACCAATGTCAAAACGCGATTTTTATGAAGTTCTTGGTGTCGCCAAAACTGCATCTGAGAAAGAAATTAAGAAAGCTTACAAAAAGCTAGCAATGAAGTTCCATCCTGATAAAAACCCAGATGATCCAACCGCAGCCGATAAATTCAAAGAAGTAAAAGCTGCCTATGAGATCCTAATGGATAAAGAAAAACGCACTGCTTACGATCAATTTGGTCATAATGCGTTTGAAAATCCAGGCATGGGTGGTGGTCATCGCGGCGGTCAGCAAGGCTTTGGTCAACAAGGTGGCTATAACGACTTTGAAGACATGTTTGGCGGTGCTTTCGGTGACATGTTCTCCAATGCCCGTGGTGGTCGAGGTGGCTTCGGTGGTCGTCATTCAACCCGCCCTCAAAAAGGTGAAGATCTTCAATACACCATGGAAGTCGATCTAGAAGATGCTATCAGTGGCGCATCTCGTGTTATCGATTTACCAGTGTTTGAAGGCAGCACCCAAACCAATAAAAAGCTTAGCATCAAGATCCCTGCCGGTATCGAAGATGGCGGTCGCATTCGCTTAACGGGTAAAGGTCATCCAGGTGTTAACGGTGGCGCTCAAGGTGATGTTTATATTCAAATGAATATTCTCCCTCACCCACGCTACACCCGTGAAGGCAATAATCTTCTTTGTAAAGCAACCACCGATTTTGTCACCGCAGCATTAGGCGGTAAAGTGGAAGTGAATACTTTAGGTGGCGCTATTAGTTTGAAAATACCAGAAGGTACGCAAACTGGACGTAAGTTCCGTCTAAAAGGCAAAGGCGTTACTGATCGTAAAGGCAACACCGGTGATTTAATTGTTCAACTAGTCATTGAAACACCACTCAACCTTAGCGAACGCCAAAAAGAATTATTGAATGAATTTGCAGCAGCTTAACCTACGCTAAACTAAAGCTATTCTATAATGAAGCCAATATCAACGAATGTTATTATTCGGCGGTGTTGGCTTTTTTACATTCAACTTAGATTAAAAGTAGGAACAACCATGCTGAAAAAAATCATTACCACCAGCTTGTTAGTGATTACAGGCATCAGCTTTACGGCCTCTTGTGCATTTGCTGCCAATGTTATGGACATCAACCGTGCGGTAGAAAACAGTCGTCATCTTCTTGAAGGAGAAACCTTTACGCTTGATGAGCCTTGTCGTTTATTTACCGATTACAGTTACAAGATCTATCACTGCCAAGCAATGATTGCCCCACTTGCATTAGTGAAAGATAAAACCTTAGCGGCAACGAACAAAAAAGATAACCTTCTCCATCGTCAAATTGCTTTTGTACGTAAAGAAGGTGGATTTGCTATATTTAGATTACTGCCCGTGTCTGCGCACCCTGTCACTGAAGAAAATGATACTAACAATAGCGATACACCACCCGCCACAGCCAAAAAACAGCTATCATTCTTAGGATTTAAAGGGACTCACCAACAGCAAAAATGAGTTAATAATCGCTCATCCTCATTCGGTTAATAGCGCAATCACTAACAAAAAAAGCACTTTCTCTGATCCTGATAATAATTCAGTAAAATTGACTACGCCTTTCAGTTAACTCGATTTAAAATACGCAGTAATTTCTATACTGCGTTATCTCTATATTAAATTTATGAATCTGACCTGTACCGCTTATGATTGAACGTAAAATTGAGCAATGGGGCATTCGCCGCGTTGAAAAACACCTCAGCCGTAAACAACCACTATTTACGCGAATTTCAGATAAAAGACTCTGTCAACTTTGCGTTGGCTTATCGTTTTTAATTGGCTTTATGACAACGTTTGTTATCGTCGCGTTTGAAATTTATCTTGAGCTCTTAGGTGAAAATTGGTTAGCGTGGGATAACCT
>SAMEA5043655__coassemble_163_pt1 | contig 14201 bp, 12 predicted proteins | sample SAMEA5043655__metabat2_low_PE_001 | metagenome-assembled genome bin SAMEA5043655 (sample SAMEA5043655) | Gadus morhua
TCAGCTTTGGTTGCCATCACAGCGATTAACTCAGCGTCAGTGGTTTTTTCCATATCACTGATGGTTTGGCTAATCGTTTGTAGCTCGTCATTTGTAAATAATTTCATTACCATCCTCCTGATGCACCGCCGCCGCCAAAGCCACCACCGCCACCACTAAAACCACCGTTGTTGTTACCGCCACCACTGCCGCCAAAACCACCACCGAAGCCACTAGAGCCACCGCGGTTTGATGAACCAAAGCCACCACTGCTGAATACGTCACCATCACGACCATAATAGGTTGAACGATTACGGCGTCGACGGCTAAAAGCGACAATTTGAATAATAACCACAAACAGAATAAACAAATAGAAATCGTAAGGCGGTTTATCCTCAGTAACTATAGGTTTATATTCGCCATGGATCGCAGCAATGATTGCCGTGACACCATTATCAATCCCCGTTGCAAATTGACCCGCTTTGAAAGCCGGTTTAATCTGCTGGTTAATGATATTAATCGCAATCGCATCAGGTAGCGCACCTTCTAAGCCATAACCGACTTCAATACGCATTTTTTTGTCATTTTTAGCGATAATTAACAATACGCCATTGTCATGTTGTTTCTGACCAATTCCCCATGCACGACCTAACTGATAGCCATAATCGGCAATAGGAATGCCATTAGTTGAGGGTACGGTTACTACCACTACTTGATTGGATGATGATTTTTCTTCTGCGATGAGCGTCTGTTCGAGTTGTTGTGTTTGCGTTTGATTGAGCATATGAGCGTCATCAACCACTCTCCCTGTTAATGCAGGAAAAGTGATTGCAGCAAATGCACTCTGACTGATGAACAACAAAAGCCCACAGATAAGTAGGAGTCTTTTCATTTAAAACGTAACCTTAGGTGCAACATCAGCGTTAGGGGTCGTTGCTGTGAAGTTAGGTTTGATTGTTAGATCACTGTACATTGCCCAGTGCCATAAACGACCTGGGAAAGTGCGAATTTCAGTATTAAAGGCTCTCACTGCATTAATGTAATCGCGACGTGCAACAGCGATACGATTCTCTGTGCCTTCTAACTGTGCTTGAAGTGCAATAAATTGTTGGTTAGCTTTTAGATCAGGGTAGCGTTCAGACACAACCATTAATCGAGATAACGCGCTGCTTAATTGGCCTTGAGCCGCTTCAAACTTCTTAAAGGCTTGTGGGTTATTGAGTGTTTCTGGCGTGACTTGCATTGAGGATACTTTAGATCGTGCTTCTGTCACCGCTGTTAACGTGTCTTTTTCGTGAGCCGCATAGCCTTTAACCGTTGCGACTAAATTGGGAATTAAATCCGCCCGACGTTGATAGTTATTTTGTACTTGAGCCCAATCAGCATTGGCTTGTTCATCAAGAGTGGGAATTGTGTTGATACCACAGCCTGTTAGTTGTGTTAGCAGCAACACGACAAACAGATATTTGATTGATTTGAGATACGTCACCATAAGATTCCTTTATTATGCTTTTAAGTAATTATTATTACTCAAGTAAAGCATAAATTGCATCATAGTTGGTAAATGATCCCTGATAATTATGACAAATTAACGGCTAGTGGTATTTATTTATATGAACTTGGTAGTAAAAAGGGTGCTTAGGTGGGTGATGAATGCTTAATGGCAATAGATGTTAGATTAGCAATAACCCATGCTAATCACTAGCCTAGCATGGGTATTGTGGTGATAAGAAAGGTTAGATATTAATCATGAATAAGACGTACAATTAATGCACCAGCGTCACGTAAAGCATCAGTATTATGGCTTAATACGGTGCCATCACAGGGCGCGGTGTAGTGTTTAATGATATTACCAAACAGATCATATTGAGTGGCAATTACATCATCTTTTTTCACTGACGTTAACATCTCAACATTTGCGAGTGTTAGCCCACCGATATCTGCACGAATAGAGGTGATATTGCTGGCTTCTATCGCACAAGGTTCAATTGTCATCGTTGCTAATGGCTGTTGATGGGTAATAATTTGCATCACACCCGCCACTGCGCGAGTAATGAGTTCAGGCTGGGTGATTTTACCACTGCCAACTTCAACTGTGATCGCACTAACCCCATGTTGATTCCATACTGTCTCTAATACCCCTTGATCACCAGGATCATTTAAGATCGCATCGGGTGCCATTAATCTTGCCATCGTTAGTGCAGACTCAACGCGAAAATCGGCAAATACATACAATGGGTAGCAGGTTCCCGTGGTTTGAGTATGCAAATCTATTGCAATATCAGCATTGGGTAGCAGTAGATGATGCCATAGTTTAGCAAGGTAACGTTCAGCCGCATTTCCTTGATTGTTACCAGGGAAATAGCGATTAAGATTGACGGTTGATAAATCTTGATCCGCGCCATGAAAATCACGATGGTGATGAATAATACCTGATAAATTAATCGCAGGAACAATGATTACACAGCCACAGATCTCAGTGTTTTGTAGCTGACGAGCCAGTTGTTGTGCGGTTAAAATACCATTGAGTTCATCACCATGAATGCCAGCGGTGATCATCACTTTTTTACCTGTTTGCTGGCCTTTAAATACCCACACGGGTAAATGTTGGTCTTGATTGAGTGCATTGGTGGCAACGTTGAACCAAAATTGATGCTGCCCAATGGCGAGATCATCCACATTTAATGCTGAGATCACCGCAATATTATTAATAATGTCGCCTGTGAGTTGGGTCGTTATGATATTGGTATTGGTATTGGTCATGTGATTAATTAAACCCAGCGAGGTGAGCACCAACAACCGTCACACTTGAAGTGATGAACAATAACAACATAAAACGCCAGCTAAAACGGATCCAATCACCCCAGTCAATACGACAAACCCCTAACGTGCCCATTAATGATGCTGATGTTGGTACTACGATATTGGTAAAGCCATCGCCTAACTGAAACGCAAGTACTGTTACTTGACGAGAAACGCCAGCAATGTCTCCTAAAGGCGCTAATAATGGCATTGTTAGTGCTGCTTGACCTGATCCTGATGTTACAAAGAAATTAAACACCGATTGGAATAGATACATGATCCATACCGCTGCCACATCTGGAATGCCACTGATTGCGCCGCCAGCACTGTTTAAAATACTATTAAGAACAGTAGGTTCATCAGCAGAGCCATCACCGAGAATCAATAATACGCCCTTAGCACAACCGACAAGTAGCGCAGGGGCTAACATTACGCCAGCGCCTTCTTTAAATGAGGTTGCAATGTCGTTGAATGTCATATCGTTGAGTTTGAAAATGACACCAATGATACCGGCGATAAAGCCCATCGTGAAAAATTGTGATGCAATTTCAGGGATATACCATGCATGTGCAACGACTCCCCAAACAACCCAACCTGTTGTGATCGCAACTGTTGTTATTACTAAGGTATAACCGATATTCCATTGTGATGGCTTAACATCAGCGGTTTTTTCACGTAAAAATTGGTCAGTTTTAAAGCTATAAGATAACTCTGGATTGCGTTTGATTTTGGCCGCATAACGCATGGTGAAGATAACACCCATTAAGGTGAAACCGATCCACATTGGAATACGAAGTTCCATCCCTGAAAGCACAGGAATGCCGGCAATACCTTGCGCAATAGCCACCGAGAAAGGGTTCATCCATGATGACGCAAAACCGACTTGGGTTGCAACATAGGTGACCATGACGGTAGTAATACCATCATAACCAAGGCGAAGCATTAATGGCGCAATAATAATCGCAAAGGCTATCGCTTCTTCACCCATTCCAAAGACAGCACCACCCAATGAAAATAAGACAAATAGAGCGGGAATGAATAAAAAGTCATTGCCTTTTGTTTTATGGATCAGTGCTAAAATACCCGCATCAATGGCACCTGTGCGCATGACGACACCAAATGCACCACCGATAACCAGCATGAACATAATCACACCGATAGCCGATCCCCATTTGTCGCCAGAAACTAAGCCTTCGAACATAAAGTTCATTAAGCCTATACCACCACCGGCACTAAAAAAACCAACGGTGTTATAGATTTTTTCACCATTAGCATCAACTGCATACTTAAAAGAGGCAGGGTCAATAACGGTACGTGTTTTTTCAACGCCATCGGCAATAAAGCTCACAGCATGCTGCGAAAAACTACCTGCAGGGATGAGATAAGTCAGAATGGTCGCTAATACACCGACCATAAAAATGATGATTAACGTGTCAGGAACTTGCCATGACTTTTTTGAATCCGCCGTTGCGGGATGGTCAATTGAACTGTGCAAAATATAAATCGCTATAAAGTGATAATGTATGCATTAAATATCAATTATTATGCAAAAATTAGCAATTTAATCTTCTTGTTGTCATCATAAGTAATATTATATTTTTTATGGTGTTTAAGGATATTTATGTGTAGTGGGAATAATGCAGGGTTTTAGTAACGGATATTTAATGAAAATGTGTTTATAGTTTAGTTTTTTATTATATATATTGTTTTTTTACATGATATTTAACTAGAAGCGAAAAATTTAATTTTGTAATTTGGCTAGATATTACGATTGCTAATAAAAGTTGCAGTACGATAAGCGCGGATTTGTTCATTAAATGCGATGTAAATAAGAAGAAGTTTCTGCTGTGGCTTTTGGGAACAATATGCTGCTGTTGATTCGATTTGCTAAGATGGAACGAATAATGAAAAAGATATTAATAACTGGATTTGAACCTTTTGGTGGTGCAGCAATTAATCCTGCATTAGAAGCCGCTAAACTATTAGATGGTGCGGTACTTAATAATGGTGAAATTGTTATTTGCCAAGTGCCAGTAACACGCTTTAAAGCGATAGATGCTGTGATTAATGCAATTAAGCACCATAAGCCTGATTTTGTTATTACTGTGGGTCAGGCTGGTGGACGAGCAGGGATAACACCTGAGCGTGTTGCGATTAATATAGATGATTTTCGAATTGCAGATAACGAGGGCAATCAGCCGATAGATCAACCCATTGTTATTGATGGTCCTGATGGCTATTTTTCAACGTTGCCTATTAAAGCAATAACACAAGCATTACAACAAGCTGGGATCCCGTGTCAGGTTTCAAATACGGCGGGTACATTTGTTTGTAACCATCTGTTTTATGGTGTGCAGCATTACTTACGTGATACGGCTATTGGTCATGGTTTTATTCATATTCCATTATTACCTGAGCAAGCAATATCCGCTGATCAACCGAGTATGTCATTAGAGATGATCGCGAAAGGGCTAAAAGTAGCCGCTCAAGCGGTGATTGATAATGAACAAGATATCCAATTAACTGGCGGTACTATTTGTTAGTTATGCTCGACGTATTGATATAAGAGCTACGCTTGTAGCTCTTCTTCAATAACATCAGGATAACGGCTTTGAATCAGTGTAACTTTATCGAGTGAGTGTAAAATGGCATCAATACACAGAGGATCGAATAGCGTCCCTGAGCCATTTATTAAATACAATTCGACATCTTCAATTGACCATGGATTTTTATATGGACGATGACTTAATAGCGCATCAATAACATCCGCAACGGTGACAATACGGGCTTCTAATGGAATCTCGGTGCCTTTTAATTTATCAGGGTAACCCTTACCATCGTATCGTTCATGGTGATGACGAATAATGTTAAGAATAATACTAAGCTCTTTATTATTATCATATTTAAAAGTGGTTAATATATTTGATAACAATTGACAGCCTAAATCTGGATGTTGATTCATCACTGCTCTTTCTTCATCGGTATATATTTCAGTTGAATATAAAATATCTTCTGGAATTAATGATTTACCTATGTCATGCATATCAGAGAAATGATAAACAGAATCAACAAAATCACCGTCACATTTTCTCTTTTTAGCTAAGTAGAGCCCAATTAAACGACTATATTCAGCGACTCTTTTTAAATGATTTTGAGTTTCTGGATCTTTATGATGACTTAATAATAAGACTGTTTTGACAATAGAATGGAAGGCTTTTTTATTATTAAAATCATCACTAATCAGAAGTGTAATAAGAATCGAAAAGGTAGTGAAATAATTGATTTTTTCACTAAAGAAATCTTTTACTTTAGCATTGATAAATAACACCCCAATAAAAGTATCATTGGTATAAATTGGGCATGCCATGCTTGAAATACAGTTACTCTGTAATAAACGAAAATGAATACTTTTAACCGAAGATTGATGAGAAAGCATATTATCAATAATACTTGGTTCTAATGAGGTGCGCATTTTACTCAGTCGAGGTGATTTACTGATCGATGAAATAAAGGTTGGGAAATTATCACCATAGTCGGCACTTCGGTAAACAGAGTATAGATTATCGTGTTCATCCATGCGTGTTACAGCGATGCCAATAATATCAGGGTATATTTTTTGTGCTGAAGTAACAAAGAGATCTAATCGCTCTTTGAGGGAACGTTTTGAGTTTAAGAATGAATACATCGAGAAGTCCTTTTCATCACGATATGCGTGTTGATTTATATTTGTTCAAAGATAGTGATTTGTATAGTGATTTATTTATCCTCAGTAGGTTTTTTAATTAATGGTGTCGCATAAATAAAGCAAAGGTGCTAGTACGGTTAGGGTACTAACACTTTTTCTATTGCTCTGTCTTTTTTATTTTAAGATAACTTTACCTGTTGTATTCGTTGACCAACTATAGGTTTTTTTATCTTTACCAGTTAAGAGTGCTTGACCTTCAGTCAGTGCGATAAGTTGAGTATTTTCATCATCAGTGAAAGTAAAAGATTGGTCTTTGATCGACTCAGTGGTCCAAGAACCATTATCAGAGAGACTACCATCAGTATAAAAACCGCGGAAACTGGTGGTGAGTATTTGGTCGTTTTCACCTGATATTTGAACGGTAATACTATTATCGCTACTGAAGCGGTAACTGAGAGTATCGCTACTAATTGTCGGCGCTTTAAACTTCACATCTTCGTCTGTCTTGATAATAAACTGTGCGTTATTTTCACGAGTAATATCAAGCTTTCCATTAGTTAGCGTAATATCTGAATATTCAGTTTTGGCTATATTTGTAAGATGATCGGCAATATTACAGCTTAATGTTGTAAAGTCAGGATTGATATTTTCTTGGTTATCAACACAAACACCTGCAACAAATAAAACCAACGCATTGATATCTGTAGAAATTTGAGCGTAATCTTGTTTTTGTTTATCAGTTAAAGCCGAAATATCTAATCCAACTTTATCAACAATAACGTTTTCACCATCATTAGAATTACAACCTAATAATGATGTCGTAATGAGTGCAGCTAAAATAAACTTATTCATAACACTTCCTTTGTATATTTATATTGCCGATGAAATTTAATGTGATTTTTTAGTTATTTAAAACAACTATATTTACAGGGTAGGTTATTAATAAATAAATTCTATTAATGGCGATTATTGTTTTTTGTATTTTATTTTTGTTGTTTTTCAAGGGCTTATTTTTTATGGTGGCGCTTTTTGTTATTGGTGTTAATTTAAGGTCAGTTTCGTTTTAATGCTAACTATATGTTGTGATTATATAAAAATATGATAAACGTTTGGCTGTTCTTAAATATAAGAAAGGTGTCTTAAAAATATAAAAAAAGCGAATCAAGAGATTCGCTTATTAATTATGTGAATAAATTATCTCTTGAAAATAATCTTACTCATCAATATAACTATTCATCGGCGGGCAAGAACAAATTAAATTTCGATCTCCAAAAACATTATCAACCCGATTAACACTTGGCCAATATTTAGCGTTTTGAGTGTGTATTGATGGGAAGCAAGCAATATCACGGCTATAACAATGCAGCCACTCAGTAGATCGTAGATCTGCTTGAGTATGTGGTGCGTTTACTAATGGATTATCTTCCAAAGACCAGATACCCGTCTGTACTTGATTAATCTCTTCACGGATCGCTATCATTGCGTCACAGAAACGATCAAGTTCGGTGAGATCTTCAGATTCTGTTGGCTCAATCATTAACGTACCCGCAACAGGGAAAGACATGGTTGGCGCATGAAAGCCGTAGTCCATTAATCGTTTTGCAATATCTTCTTCTGATATGCCAGAGGCTGCTTTGATAGGACGTATATCAATAATGCATTCATGGGCGACGCGACCTTGCGTTCCTCGATATAAAATTGGGTAATGTGGACGTAAACGCTCCATGACATAGTTGGCATTTAAAATCGCTAACTCGGTGGCTTTTTTCAGTCCTGCTTCACCCATCATCGAAATATAAGCGTATGAAATAGGCAAGATAGATGCAGAACCTAATGCTGCTGCTGATACCGCGAATTGATTGCTGTGTGGTTGTTGGCTATCAATGTGACCGGGTAAGAAAGGACTTAAGTGCGATTTTACACCAATAGGACCGACACCAGGGCCGCCACCGCCATGAGGAATGCAGAAGGTTTTATGGAGGTTTAAATGCGAGACATCTGAACCGATAAAACCAGGGCTGGTTAATCCGACTTGTGCGTTCATGTTTGCGCCATCAAGATACACTTGACCGCCAGCAGCATGGACACGCTCACAGACTTGCTGAACACCTTCTTCATAAACACCGTGGGTTGAAGGGTAGGTGATCATAATGCAAGATAAATTGTCGCGGTGCAGATCAATTTTAAGTTGTAAATCATTGAGATCAATATTGCCTTGTTCATCACATCCTACCACAACCACTTTCATCGACACCATTGCCGCAGAAGCAGGGTTAGTGCCATGAGCAGAGCTTGGAATTAAGCACACATTACGGTGGCTATCGCCATTAGCTTGATGGTAGCGTTGAATAGCAATTAGGCCAGCATATTCACCCTGTGCACCAGAGTTAGGTTGCAGTGAGACGGCATCGTAACCCGTGATGGTACATAACATTACTGAAAGCTTTTGAGCTAACTCTTGATAACCCAATGTTTGAGAATCAGTGGCAAACGGATGGAGTTGACCAAATTCAGGCCAAGTGACAGGGATCATTTCAGCGGATGCATTGAGTTTCATGGTGCAGCTACCAAGGGGGATCATGCCATGGGTGAGTGAATAGTCTTTATTTTCGAGTTGTTTCATGTAACGCATCATGTTGGTTTCGCTATGGTAGCGATTAAAAACGGGATGCGTAAGGTAATTACTCTGTCGCTGACAATTAATTGGAATAGCAGCAAATTCATCATTGGCAATCGCGTTGCTGTAATGATCAATCGACAAGGCTTTGCCGGTTAATAAGGTTAACAATAGTTCAATGTCATGCGCTGACGTGGTTTCATCAAGACTGATACCCAGCTTGTGCTCATATTTGCGTAGGTTAATCCCAGCATCTAATGCTTGTTGGTACAGGCTGTCAGTATGTTCAGCGGTGAGTAATGTCAGCGTATCAAAGAAGGTACTATTTTCAATGATAAAACCATTGTCACGTAAACCTGCGGCTAATATCGCGGTAAGGTGATGTACCCGTCGGCCTATTTTTTTAAGGCCATCGGGACCATGATATAACGCATAGAAAGCCGCCATATTGGCAAGTAAAGCTTGGGCGGTACAAATATTAGAGGTCGCTTTTTCACGCCGAATATGTTGTTCACGGGTTTGCATTGCCATACGTAAGGCACGATTGCCTTTAGTATCTTTAGATACGCCAATCACGCGCCCAGGCATGGTACGTTTATATTGATCTTTGGTTGCCATAAAGCCAGCATGAGGACCACCAAAGCCCATTGGTACGCCAAAACGTTGCGCACTGCCAATGACGACATCAGCGCCCATTTCACTCGGTGGAGTGAGCAAGGTGAGTGCTAATAGATCACTGGCAACGGTGACTAAAATCTTGTTGTTGTGTGCGGTGGCGATAATATCAGTTAAATCATCAACCTGACCATTGGTTGCTGGATATTGTAATAATGCGCCAAACACCTCATGTTGATGAAGCTCAGTAGGCTCTCCCATGACGATATCAATACCAATAAATTGGGCGCGGGTTTTAACAACATCAATGGTTTGCGGATGGACATTGGTGGCAATAAAGAACTGTGAGCTTTTGCTTTTTCCTGCACGAAGGCACAATGTCATCGCTTCTGCGGCAGCGGTTGCTTCATCGAGTAACGAAGCATTAGCCAGATCCATGCCTGTCATATCCATGATCAATTGCTGAAAATTAAGCAATGATTCTAAACGACCTTGTGATATTTCAGGCTGATAAGGGGTATAGGCGGTATACCATCCCGGATTTTCTAAAATATTCCGTAAAATTACATTCGGGGTGTGGGTATTATAGTATCCCTGCCCAATATAGCTTTTATTGATAATGTTTTTGGCAGCTATTTGCTTGAGCGATGCGAGCATATTCGCTTCACTTTGTGCTAGCGGTAACGCCATAGGCTCTGGCAAAGCAATAGCCGCTGGAAGGGTTTGTTGGATGAGTTGTTCAATACTCGATGCGCCAATTGTCGCTAACATCTGTTGTTGTTGCGATAAGTTCGGACCATTATGGCGCTGAGCAAAATGAGTATCATCACTGAGATCGCTGAGCAGTGTAGTAGAAGTCATCATTCTTTCCTTGGCGGTGGCATTATTCTTCAGCGATGGAAGCAAGGTAAGTATCACTGTCTATTAATTCAGTAAGTTGTGACATATCGTCTAATTTTATTTTAGCAATCCAGCCACTATCATAAGGGTCTTCATTTATCAGTTCAGGGCTATCATCAAGTGAGCTATTAGTTTCAATGATTTGACCACTCACAGGGGCATAAATGTCAGAGGCGGCTTTCACTGATTCAACTAATGAAAAAGTTGTTCCTGCATCAGCAGCATCTCCAATATCAGGAAGATCAACAAAAACGACATCACCTAATAATTTCTGAGCATGATCTGAAATGCCCATTGTGATGGTGCCGTCACCGTTGTCACGTACCCATTCATGGCTAGCTGTAAATTTTAGTGTCGTTTCCATGTCTATACTCCTTACGTGGAAAATTATGTGAGTAATAATGTTGATTAATAGTGTTGTTGTTTGTTTTTAAACTATGGATGTTAATTTGTTGGTTTAAATTCTACGTAAGCGTTTGCTTGTTGTCATAGCTATTTAACAATATTGCGGATCTGATCAAGATATCAATCATTGGCTTTTCCGTTCCGATGGCACTTTTGATAGGGTGAGGCAATCATTGGATAATGTCTGTTGCTATTGGGAGTAAATCATCATGTCTCAACCTTTATTTCATACCCCGTTATATGATCTGCATGTCAACATGGGCGCTAAGATGGTGCCGTTTGCGGGTTATGATATGCCTGTACAGTATGCGTTGGGTGTAAAAAAAGAGCATCTTCATTGCCGCGATGCCGCCGGGTTATTTGATGTGTCGCATATGGGACAGTTGAGATTACGCGGTGAAAATGCCGCGAAAATGCTCGAAATGTTAGTCCCTGTTGATATTATCGATTTACCTATTGGTAAGCAGCGTTATGCTTTTTTTACCAATGAAGTGGGTGGTATTGAAGATGATTTGATGGTGACAAATTTTGGAGATCATCTGTTTATTGTGGTCAATGCAGCATGTAAAACAGAAGATATTGCCCATTTGCAGGCGCATTTGTTAGCAGATGTTGAGCTTGAAGTGATAGAAGATCGCGCATTATTAGCATTACAAGGGCCAAAAGCGGCTGAAGTGCTGGCTAAATTAAATCCTCAAGTGCGTGAGATGGTATTTATGGATGCTGCTCGCCTCGAATTGTTAGGTCAAGAATGTTATGTCAGTCGTTCGGGGTATACGGGTGAAGATGGCTTTGAAATTTCAGTACCTAATTCACATGCAGTCGCGCTAGCAACAGCATTACTTGAAGATGGTAACGTCGAATGGATAGGACTGGGCGCACGTGATTCTTTGCGTTTAGAATGTGGATTGTGCCTATATGGTCATGATCTTGATAAGAGCACCACGCCAGTAGAAGCGAGTTTATTGTGGGGGATCAGTAAAGTACGTCGTACTGGGGGAGATCGCGCTGGTGGTTTTATTGGGGCTGATGTTATTTTAACTCAGATGGAAACTAAAGCGGTTGATCGTAAGCGAGTCGGTTTAATGGGGCAAACTAAAGCGCCAGTGCGAGAAGGTAGTCCATTATTTGATGCTGATAATCATCAAGTTGGGATTGTGACCAGTGGTACTTTTGGACCTTCAATAGCGATGCCAGTTGCAATGGCATATGTTACAACGAGTTGCAGCCAGCTTGATACGGTTTTATTTGCAGAGGTACGTGGTAAGCGATTACCGATGACTGTCACGAAAATGCCTTTTGTTGCTCAACGCTATTTCCGTGGTGAATAGACGTATTTATTAAGGCGTATACGTGTACGCCTCTAAGCTTAAACATACAAACAGTAATTACATTTAAGTTATGTTGTTAATATCTTTGTAGACAGATCGAAACATGAGTTGGAACCCTTCTTTTGTGAGTTCCTTTGCTTCGATTTTGGCTGCTTTTAGGCGTCGGTAACACTCAGCTAATGTTTTAATAAATTGATCTTTTTCTTTTGGTGTTAGATGTTGCATTTCCATTGTTAAATCTTCTATTTTAGGGGGCTGCACTCTATATTTGAAAGTAAGAGATTATGATTGGATATAGGAATTACTCATAGTCTCTTTTTTTTAATAACTACATCATTATTAACAAGTATATTATATGCCATTTAAATATCTTCTGGTAGTGGCATATTTAAGCAAAATAGAAAAAGGCTTGTTAATAATATTCGTTGGTTATTGAGTTAAGTCGGTATGTTTTTCAATATAACGCCTTACTTATTTTTACAATGAGTAATAACAAGCAAGGCATTGTAAGTGTTTCGTTTTATATTGTTATTTTTGTTTGTTTTGCTAGTTAGTACTGCATAAATAGGTATACATGAATTCAGTGATTTTTGTCATATCATCGACAGTAATAAATTCTTCAGTGGTATGAACTTTACTCATTCCTGTGGATAGATTGACTGTTTTTAAACCATTACCATTAAAGACGTTAGCATCGCTGCCACCACCGGTTGATTTGGTAAATGGAGTTAAGCCATTTTCGGTAAATGCTGCCATGATACTTTGTACATGTGGGTCATTATCTTCAATATGGTAAGCATTGTAAGAACGGCTTGATTCGATATTGATTTGAGCACCATGTTTAGCTGCGGCTTGTTCAAATGTCTCAATCATATGTGCAGCTTGGCGTTCAAGTTTAGTGTCATTTAAAGAACGTGCTTCTGCGGCAAGATAAAGTGAAGGCATTACAATATTGGTAACTTGTCCGCCTTGAACAACCCCAATGTTCGCGGTAGTTTCTTCATCAATACGAGATAAACGCATATTAGTGATCGCATCAGCCGCGACGGTTAGCGCATTAATGCCTTCTTCTGGTGCTAAGCCAGCATGAGCCGGCTTACCTGTTATGGTGATTTTCAAACTTTGCTGACCGGGCGCTGTGGTAACGATTGCACCAATGGCACCGCCTGAATCTAACACAATCGCCTTATCGGCTGTAATGTAGCTCATATCAAACAGTTTTGAACCTTGCAGACCACCTTCTTCATGAACAGTAAAAGCCAATTCAATGGTTTTGTGATCACGGTTGTCTGCTTGAATACAACGTACTGCTTCCATTATAGCCGCAATACCTGATTTATCATCACCACCGAGAATGGTGTCGCCTTTTGAACGAATCACACCATCTTCAATAATCGGCTCAATATCATTACCTGGGTTAACGGTGTCCATGTGACAACTAATCGCGATAGTGTCATTGATGTTACCGTCTAAGCGCGCATAGATATTAAAACCGTTAGATACTGCTTCAGGTACCGGTAGGCGATGAACACTGAAACCTAACTCACCTAATTGTTCAGCCAGTGTTTCGGCAATGGCTTTTTCATTGCGTGATTCGCTGTTGATTTTGATCAGTTCAATGAAATGGTTAATAAGGCGTTGCTGATTAATAGTAGACATGATTTTAGCTTCAAGTTGTCATTGGATATCATGACTGTAAACGCAAATAGGTGAGTGAGACTTGGGGTTAAATCAAGTTAAGTGAGGATTTATTAATAAAAATGTCAAATTGTGTTAGCGGCATCTTGTTTTAAGAGGAAGGATTTAGGTGCGAGGTGCGAGGTGCGAGGTGCGAGGTGCGAGGTGCGAGGTGCGAGGTGCGAGGTGC
>SAMEA5043655__coassemble_166_pt1 | contig 14044 bp, 14 predicted proteins | sample SAMEA5043655__metabat2_low_PE_001 | metagenome-assembled genome bin SAMEA5043655 (sample SAMEA5043655) | Gadus morhua
AATAGCCCCATAAACCCTCCTAGAAATACGTCAGTTATCCCCATAAAGGAATATCACTAACTGACTGCAAGCTAAATAAGCTAAAATGACAATAATTATCTTAGTTTTGAGCCTGTATATTAATGACCACTATTACAACACCTGCCAACTTTGCTGAACTTGGCCTTATTACACCTTTGTTAGCACGATTAACGGAGCTGGAATATCAACAGCCAACGCCGATTCAAGCACAAGCTATTCCGAGTGTATTAGCGGGACGTGACTTAATTGCGGGTGCAAACACAGGTTCAGGTAAAACGGCAACATTTGCTTTGCCGTTGTTACAACAGTTGCATCAAACTAAAGCTACTGACAATAAAAATGCGAAGGGTAACTATGTTTCAGGGCTTGTTTTAGTTCCTACTCGTGAGCTAGCAAAACAAGTTGCAGATAGCATTAAATCTTATGCAACGCATTTTAACGGAGCAATTAAAACCGTTGCTGTGTTTGGTGGTGTATCAGCCAATACACAAATGCTAGCACTACGTGGCGGCACAGATATTTTAGTGGCAACTCCTGGTCGATTATTAGATTTGATTTCAAGTAATGCGATTAAGCTTGATCGGGTTAAAACCTTAGTACTTGATGAAGCTGATCGCATGCTAAGCCTTGGCTTTACTGAAGAATTATCAGCATTATTAGCATTGTTGCCTAAAAAGAAGCAAACGCTATTATTTTCAGCAACGTTTCCTGAGCAAGTACAGACACTAACTCAAGAATTACTTAACGATCCGGTTGAGCTGCAATTACAAAGTGTTGATGCAAGTACGCTAGTACAACGTGTATTCACCGTTAATAAAGGTGAGAAGACCGCAGTGTTAGCGCATTTGATTAAAGAAAATCAATGGCGCCAAGTACTGATTTTTGTAAATGCTAAAAATACCTGTGAGCACTTAGCCGATAAGTTGTCTAAGCGTGGTATTTGTGCAGAAGTCTTCCACGGTGATAAAGGTCAAGGTGCACGTACGCGTGTGTTAGAAGCCTTTAAATTAGGTGATATTGAAGTACTTATTGCAACGGATATTGCCGCTCGTGGTCTTGATATTGAAAAACTACCAGTAGTGATTAACTTTGATTTACCACGTAGCCCTGCAGATTACATGCACCGTATTGGTCGTAGTGGTCGTGCGGGTGAAGTGGGCTTAGCGTTATCATTGATTGATTATGAAGATAGCCATCACTTTAAAGTTATCGAGAAGAAGAATAAAGTTCGACTTGAGCGTGAACAAGTAGCAGGTTTTGAAGTTGATGAGTCTGAAATCTTGTTAGCGGCAGAGAAGCCAATGGCAAAACCAGAAGGCACTGGCAAAAAGAAACGTAAAAATAAGCCAGCGCCAGTTGACGATTTTTGGTCATAAGACTGATTATTAGATTGATAACAGGCTGTCATAATAGCTTGAGCTAAACATAAGAATCCCTCGTTATAACTAACGAGGGATTTTTTTATGGCTGTTAATTATGTTTCCTTAATGAATGATATTGTTTCTGTCAGTAAATAATAATTAGCCGTTTTTGCGATCAGGTTCATAGTATTGCAGATAACTTACAGTGTTTTTTCAATGTTTGTTTTAGATCAAATAGATTTGATAACGAAAGGCGTAAAAATGCCTATAGAGTATTTTTAGTGAATACCATTACTTAAATCTGTTTTATAGAATAAGGCATATTTGATAATGAATATTTAAAAAATAAGGTAAGTTATTATGAGCAGTGCATTTTATATTCCAAGCGTTAACTTTATGGGTGCAGGTTGTTTAACAGCAGCAGCTGATGCGATTAAGGCTCACGGCTTTAAAAAAGCACTAATAGTTACCGATAAGGTATTAAATGAAATTGGTGTGGTGACGCAAGTTGCGGTGTTATTAACTGAACGCAATATTGATTCTGTTGTTTATGATGGTACTCAACCAAACCCAACGATCACCAATGTTGATCAAGGTTTAGCACTGCTTAAAGATAATGGCTGTGACTTTGTTATCTCACTCGGTGGCGGTTCACCGCATGATTGCGCAAAAGGCATTGCATTACTTGCTGCTAACGGTGGCCAAATTGGTGATTACGAAGGTGTTGACCGTTCTGCAAAACCACAATTACCCGTTGTCGCAATTAACACAACAGCAGGTACTGCTTCTGAAATGACTCGTTTCTGTATTATTACTGATGAAGCGCGTCACATTAAAATGGCGATTGTCGATAAAAATACCACACCGTTAATGTCAGTTAATGATCCTAAGTTAATGTTAGCAAAACCTGCGTCATTGACTGCAGCAACAGGTATGGACGCATTAACGCATGCGATTGAAGCTTATGTTTCAATTGCCGCTACACCAATTACAGATGCGGTAGCGATTAAAGCGATTGAATTGATTGAAGCGAATTTGCGTACAGCTGTAAAAGACGGTCAAAACTTAAATGCGCGTGAGCAAATGGCTTATGCACAATTTATGGCAGGTATGGCATTTAACAACGCGTCGTTAGGTTATGTACATGCAATGGCGCACCAACTGGGTGGTTTTTATAATCTGCCTCATGGTGTGTGTAACGCTGTATTATTACCTCATGTTCAACGTTATAACGCGCAAGTGTGTCCTGAGCGTTTACGTGATGTTGCCGCAGCAATGGGTGTGAATGTGAGTGAAATGACACCACAGCAAGGCGCTGCTGCTGCCATTGATGCGATCATGGTATTATCTCAAGATGTAGGTATTCCTGCTGGCTTAAAAGAGCTGAATGTAAAAGCAGAAGATATCGCTTTGTTGTCTGATAATGCATTAAAAGATGCGTGTGGTTTTACTAACCCTAAACAAGCTTCTCATGAAGAAATTTCACAAATCTTTATGGATGCAATGTAACGATTAATGTTAGCTATAAAATATTAGCGCTAAATAATACATAAAAAAACGCCTCGATCATCGAGGCGTTTTTGTTTTTATAATAATGGGCTGAACATATAGAAGAAGCGTTCAACAAGCTTATTGCGTACTGAGCGTTTTTCCCATTTTACTTTATCAACGGGTTCTGAGTCTGCAATGTAACTTTGCTGTAATTGGCTAAGTTTATGAGTGAACTCAAGATTATCAACTGCCATTGTGACTTCGAAATTAAGCCATAAACTGCGCATATCAAGGTTAACCGTACCGATTAAGCAATGGGAATCATCAATGACGACTGATTTAGTATGTAATAGGCCACCATGAAAACGGTGAATATGTACTCCTGATTTTAAAAGGTCACTAAAGAAAGAGCGACTTGCCCATTCAACCATGGTCGAATCATTCTTCTTTGGTAGCACAATATGTACCGCAATATTACGTTCAGCCGCGCCTTTCATGGCATGTAATAAGTGCTCACTCGGAACAAAGTAAGGGGTTGTAATAACAATACTTTTCTTTGCTTGGTAAATACTTAATAGCAATACTTGATGAATAATATCATCGGGCATCCCTGGACCTGATGGGATCACTTGTACCGTGTCATACTCGGGTTTATCTTCTGTTGGTATTTTACAGGCAGGTAATGGTGGTAAAAACCGTTGTCCAGTTTCAACTTCCCAATCCCATGCTTGAATACAATTTAGTACTGAAACCGTAGGGCCACTGATTCTTACCATCACATCGACCCATTGGCCGACACCTGCATCAACTTTAAAGAAAGCAGGATCAACTAAGTTCATCGAACCGGTATACGCAATATTGTCATCAATCACCACTATTTTTCGGTGTTGACGTAAATCGAGACGGCGTAAGAACATTCTAAAGGGTGATACTGCTAGTGCTTCTACCAACTCAATTCCTGCACCACGAATCAACTTTGGCCAGTGAGAACGGAAGAAACGCATGCTGCCTGCCGAATCAAGTAATATTCGAATGTTAATACCGCGTTTAGCCGCTTGGATCAGTGCCACTCCAACTTCATCAGCAAGACCACCAGGATTCCAGATGTAAAACTCTAGATGAATAGAATGTTGCGCATTATTAATATCAGCAATAAGAGCCCGTAAAATTTCATCAGTTGATGATTTTAAGGACAGGTGATTACCGACTAATCCTGGTAATCCAAGGCGGTTTTCACACAGATCGCTAATGGGTTTTGCTACATCACTCATATTTTGTGGCTGGTGACCGGGGCAGTCAGTGAGGCATTGAAACCAGCTCGCAAAAGGAAAAAACATTTCTCGAGCACGTTCTGCCCGTTTTTTGCCAAGATTCAGTTCGCCAAATAAGAGGTAGGCGATAACACCACCAATGGGGACGATATAAATAATCATCATCCATGCGAGAGATACACCAACAGCTCGTCGTTTGAAGACCACACGCACAGTGACAGCTGCAATTAACAGCCAATAGGCGAAAATGCCAATCCACGTTAAGATTTGATAAAACTGTTCCATCGAATGACTTCATCAATATATAAATACAATTTGTATGTATAGTGCATTGAAATGGAAAAAAAACCTAATATTCACTGCTCTTTAGTGCTTATACTGAATAATCAAGGCTATTTTTGAGGGAGTGTTACCATTTCAGGGGATAAAAAAGAGAGAGGGTAATTAAACCGATAGCATAAGGCTTAGCGATCTTTGGAATAAGGACGCTTAACGATAACCAATAATATAAACCTCAAGACTGTTCTTTTTTGAGTGGCTGGTTATACTCGCGCCATCTTTGTACCGTAAAGGCGTTATTTTCATTATGTTTGATCTTGTTTACCAGCACTCTGATTTTTTAGTTATTAATAAACACCCTGGGATCAGTGTTCATAAAGACGATAATGATCAGCCATTACTGGCAGCCGTTGCCGAGCAAACAGGTGATGAGAAGCTCTATTTAATTCATCGACTTGATAAGATGACGTCAGGGTTATTGTTACTTGGGCGTAATAAACCCGCGGCGGCGGCATTATGTGCTAATTTTGCTGAGCGTCGGGTTGAAAAGTTTTATGTCGCTATTGCCACTAAAAAGCCAAAGAAAAAACAAGGTGTTGTCATCGGTGATATGACTCGTTCACGTCGTAGTAGTTGGAAATTAGAAACCACCAAAGTGAACCCTGCCATAACCCAGTTTTTCTCTGCCGCAGCAGGGGAAGGGCGACGGATATTTATGTGTAAACCTCACACAGGTAAAACCCATCAAATTCGTGTTGCATTACGTAGCGTCGGTTCCGGCATTACGGGTGATGATATCTATGGCAATGAAGCCGCAGATCGGGGCTATTTACACGCTTATGGTTTATGTTTTCCTTACCAAGGTGAGTTACAACAATTTTTATGCCCGCCTAGCCTCGGAGAATTATGGTCGACAGCCGAAGCACAGTTAGCATTAGCAGAATGGCATCAGCCTTGGACGCTATCATGGCCTGTATTGGCGACTAAAAAATAGTGATCTGAATTAAATATCCACAGTTAGCAATTAACTGTGGATATTATCAGCAATTGATTTGTAAATCGTGGATGTGCATTTCTTTTTGGTATTGATAAATTATAATACGACAAGGGAATGTATTAGTTAGAGGTTTACAATGCGCAGTGCTCATTCACGTACACTTAAAATGCGAGTTTCTCAGCAAAAACGCCAATCACATCATCGTCGAAATCGTGCCCAACAATATCTATTATTACCTGAAACTACCCCTCGTCATTTTCTCTCATCATCAGCGACACTTACCTTACATCCCACCAGTGTGATGGACTATTCAGTTGAATATATATTACGTGCGAAACCTTAGCAATTTCGCCGTAAACCATCGCCCAATACGGGCGGTGAGAAGTCACTGAATGATTCTATTTTGTCAGTGGTTGGTATTCTTAAGCGCAACGTATAGAATAGCCGCCTTAAATTGACTATGTTGAATGATATTATGGAAATTAGTGCTCTACCTACTTTAGAAGCCCATTTATTAACGGCTTTAGCAACACCACCAACAGAAGTTCGCCGATTGTTCCATGGTCGTGGCCGCTGTTGGCAAGGGCTTGAACAAATCACCGTTGATTGGCTTCAAGGTCAAGTACTGGTTTCCTTATTTAAAGAGCCTGATGCTGATTTTATGCAAGCCTTAACGGACTTGCTCGCAGCATTAACGCAAACAGATGCTTGGCAAACAAGTGGTGCCCGTTCTTTACTGTTGCAACATCGCGATCGTCAAGGTTCGCCAATGGATGTGCTGTGGGGACAAAGCTCAGACTATCAAGATGTGATTGAAAGCGGTTTAACCTACAAATTAGATTTAGGCCGCAATCAAAATAACGGTTTATTTTTAGATATGCGTTATGGTCGTGATTGGGTCCGTGAGCATGCTGCGGGTAAACGAGTACTTAACTTATTTGCTTATACTTGTGGTTTTTCTGTGGCAGCAATCGCTGGTGGTGCAGAATTTGTGGTTAACCTTGATATGGCAAAAGCGGCATTAAGTCGTGGTCGTGATAATCACCATCTTAATAACCATGATTTAAAGAAAGTGAGTTTCCTAGGTCATGAATTATTTAAGTCGTGGGGTAAAGTGCGCAAGATGGGTCCTTATGATTTAATCATTATTGATCCGCCATCATTCCAAAAGGGCAGTTTTGCACTGACAAAAGACTACCAAAAGATTTTACGTCGTTTACCTGAATTATTAACCGCAGACGGTGTTGTATTAGCGTGTGTGAATGATCCAACGTTAACCTGTCAATTTTTGATTGATGGTATGGCTGCTGAAGCACCAGATATGGTGTTCTCTCATCGTTTAGAAAACCCTGCTGAGTTTAAAGATATTGAGCTAGAAGCGGGTCTTAAAGCTTTAGTTTTTGAGCGCCATTGCTAATTTTTTAGCGTTATATTTTTAGCGTTATAATAGACCGCTAAAATAAGAATCCCTTATCGACTCTACTAGTTTTAGTTAAGAGTAGATAAGGGATTTTTTTATCTAAAATTAGCAGTAAACTTTTTATTATAACAAGGCATATGAACTTTATTGCGGTTTGTATGTTGCGTTTTTGTGGTCAGTGACAAATACTAAAATGAGCAGTTAAAAATAAAATTAATTGATTAAATTGTCAGTGCAAGGGGTGCACTCAATCCAAATACATTAAGGATGTGTCGTTATGTTTAAATCGTTCTTTCTCGATCGTCGCTGGTTCTTATGGTCGATTGTCGGTAGTGCCATTATTTTATATGTTACTTGGTATAAAGTGCAGATAGACGTAGAAGTGAATGAATGGTTTGGCAGTTTTTATGATCTTATTCAAAAAGCGTTAGCAACACCCAATGCGGTGACGTTTGATGAATTTCTGGCTGGTTGTATTGAGTTTTTCAATATTGTATCGGTGTATATCGTTATTGCCGTTATTCTCGATTTCTTTGTTCGGCACTATGTGTTTCGCTGGCGTACCGCGATGAATAACTATTATATGAAGCATTGGGATAAAATTAGTCATATAGAAGGGGCATCACAACGAGTACAAGAAGATACCATGCGTTTCGCACGTATTGTAGAAAGCCTAGGTGTTAGCTTTATGCGATCACTCATGACGTTATTCGCATTTTTACCTATTCTATGGACGTTAAGTGAGAATATCACTGAGCTACCATGGATTGGCAGTGTTGATAGGTCATTGGTTTATTTAGCCATTATTTCTGCATTATTTGGAACGGTATTATTGGCGATTGTTGGCATTCGTTTACCTGGTTTAGAGTTTAAAAATCAAAAAGTAGAAGCTGCTTATCGTAAAGAGTTAGTGTTTGGTGAAGATAATACCGCGCGCGCTAAGCCTGAAACCGTTAAAGAATTATTTTTTAATGTGCGTAAAAATTACTTTAATTTATATCGTCATTATTTATATTTTGATATCGCTAAATGGTCGTATATTCAATATACCGTAATTGTTCCTTATATTGCGCTCGGTCCTGCGATTGTTTCTGGCGCGTTAACATTAGGCGTAATGCAACAAATATTAAGAGCCTTTGGGAAAGTAGAAGAGTCGTTTCAATTTCTTGTACACTCATGGAGCACAATAGTAGAATTAATGTCTATTTATAAAAGATTACGATCATTTGAAGTGCAGATTAATGATGCTATTAATATTGAAAGTGTACCTGTTGATTGATTTATTTCGATGATATAAAAGCCCTAACCAGTCTATACTCTTTCTCGTTGAAGTCGTATAGACGTTGGTCAGGGCTTTTTATATTATCATAGTGCTAATTATTTCAGAGACTCACAATATTTTTCTGTAATAGCTTGTGATACAAGTTCACGTCCACTGACATCACGAATGGTGATTAAATAATTAACCCCATGCTTGAACAGTGGTATAAGCTCAGCATTACGGCAATAATTAGTACTGGCCGTTTTGATCGCCATTGTTGGTTTGATGCGACCATTACCACCATAAAGAATATTGATTTTTACCGTATTCTTACTCGCGTAAGCTTGAGTGATTTGGTAAGCATCAATTTTAGGATAGGGCGCTTTACTATCAATCGCTGCAGCTCGTGATTGTGCCAGTGATTCTGCAACCATTTGTTGGTCGTGAGAAGCACAGCCACCAAGGATAAACAGACCGACAGCGGCAACCAGTAATTTTTTTGTTTTAGTTAGGTTCACAAGTTGATCCTGAATATATTTAAGGTAATACTTTTTTAAAGGGTTTAACGATCACATTAGCGTAAACATCAGCGTCAATATATGGATCTGCATTGGCCCATTGTTGTGCTTGTTCTAATGACTCAAAATCAGCAATAACAGTTGAACCTGTAAAACCTGCTTCACCTGGGTTTTCACTGTCAATGGCAGGCATTGGACCCGCTACCAATAAGCGATCTTGTTGTTGAAGCTCTTTTAGACGCGCTAGGTGTTGCTCACGTACGCTCATGCGGCGTTCTAGGCTATTTTCAACATCTTGAGAAAAAATTACATACCACATATTAGGCATTCCCTATTTTGGTTATGGTTTACATTACGAATAACGCTTCGTACTGTTTTTAGTATGCCACCATACTAACTAAATATTGATAGCTAACAAGTAGATCTAGGGAAATAATAAAAAGCACCAACGATTGTTAGTGCTTATTATTAATTACGTGTTTTTTGATTTGTGTGGTTTATTGCTATGCTTCAATTTTACGTGGACGGCCTTCGCTATTGATTGCGACGTAATTAAATGTCGCTTCACAGACACGGTAACGTTCACCGATGCCATCAACGGCGACAGGTTTTACCCATACTTCTAAGCCCACACTCATTGATGTATTACCGATGCGTTTACATTCACCGTGGCAACAAACAACATCACCTACGCCAACAGGCGCTTTAAATTCGATTTTATCAACAGAAACAGTCACCACCCGACCGCGAGAGATCTCTTTGGCTAAGATAGCACCAGCAAGATCCAGTTGTGACATGATCCAACCACCAAAAATATCACCATTGGCATTAGTATCGGCAGGCATCGCTAAAGTACGCAGTAACAGCTGTCCACGAGGGAGATTGTTTTCAGTAATCATCGGTTATACAACTTTATTTATCATCAGGGCTTTTAGGTAAGTGGCGATAAATATAGCCACCCGTGGCAAAGGTAAATAGCAGCGTTAACGCTAACAAACCAAATACCTTGAAATCCACCCAAATATCAAGCGGAAAATTGAATGCAATATAAATGTTTACAATAGCACAAACAACAAAAAACACCGTCCATGCAAGATTGATACGTAACCAAACGTTATCAGGCAAGGTCATTTCTTTGCCGAGCATCGATTTAATCAATGGCTTGTGCATTATCTGGCTAATAAGCAATGCAAGTGCAAATAAACCATAAATAATAGTGACTTTCCATTTAATGAAATTCTCATCATGTAATACCAGTGTTAAGCCACCAAAAATAGCAACCATAGCAAACGTGATGAGTTGCATTTTTTCGATCTTTTTATAGATAAACCATGTCACGATCAGTTGAATTGCTGTGGTTACAATCAATGCACCTGTTGCGACAAAAATACCACTGGTTTTAAATAACACGAAAAAGATCAGTAATGGAATAAACTCTATTAGTTGTTTCATTGGTACTGGCTCATTAAAAAGAATTTTTCAGAGTATACCTGTTACAAGCCCTGAATGAAAAAAAGCTACTTAGTTGCCCAAGTAGCCATTGTTCATACTGTTAAATGGAGTGTGATTATGATGCCGTTGCTGCTACGGGTTGCTCTTGAGTTTCATATAAACTATCAATAATCACCGCACATGCGGCATCACCAGTGATATTGAGCGCGGTACGAATCATGTCGAAGATACGATCTAGAGCAAACAATAACGGTAAGCCTTCAATTGGAATACCAGCTGAGAGTAAGACGGCAACCACTAAAAATGAGGGACCAGGTACACCTGCTTGACCAATGGCACCAATAGTTGAGGTAACAATTATCGCAATGTAAGCACTTATACTCAGTTCAATATTAAATATTTGAGCAAAGAAAATAGCGACTAAACCATAGTAAATAGCATTACCGCTCATATTGATCGTGGCACCAAGGGGTAATACAAATGCAGCCGTTGAATTTTTAACGCCCAACTCTTCTTCACAGGTTTCCATTGTAACGGGGAGTGTCGCCATTGATGATGCGGTCGATAACGCTACCGCTTGTGGTTTTTTCATTGCGACAAGAAATTTAAGTGGTGAGGTTTTTGAAAACAGTTTGATCATGATTGGATAACCAATAAAACCATAGATCAAAATAGCTGCGACATAAACAACAAAGAGTTTAAGTACAACTGTTAATGCACTGAAACCAAAGCTACCAATAGCGTCTGCCATTAAACCAAACACACCAATTGGTGCAAATTTCATTACTACATTTATCATCCATACCATGGCATCGACAATAGCATTTATTCCGTTAATTAAAGGTTGGCGGCGTTCGAGTTCTAATTTAGAAAGCGCAATACCAAAAAATAGACAAAAGATGAGAATTTGAAGGATATTAGCTTCATTAAGGGAATTAAAAATATTGGTTGGGATCATGCCTAAGATGGTTGCCCAAAATGAGGGTAATGTGCCTTTATCGGCATAAGTGTTGGCAAACATGCCCGCAACACCCGATAAATCAACGCCTATTCCCGGTTGAAATACCACGCCCATCACTAGTGCTAACGCAACAGCCAGTGCTGACGTTATACCGAAGAAAGCCAATGTTGTAATGCCTATTTTACCCGCGGCATGGCTATTACCTAAGCTTGCTGCACCAGAAATAATAGCGACCGCAACTAAAGGGATCACGAGCATTTTAATTAGATGGATAAAAAGGCTACCAAGCGGTGCAAACATCACAGCATCATGTCCCATTATGATGCCGACGATCGTACCGATGATCATTGCTATAACAACTTGTACACCGATATTATGTAACAGATTTTGATTTTTTAACACGATATATACCCCAGTGATATCGAAATAACACATTAATAATGTTGTTGGTTTGTTTTTTTATTGTAAGTGCTACTGTTATTATTATTTTGTATGTTTGATATGACTTTTACACTGAAGGAGATATGTTAGCAATATATAACCATTTATTTTGGTGTGATTTTTTGCTTTTTTTGAAATGTATTGAGCATATAGCGAAGTTTTTAGTGGTTATATCATGTGGTGGCCAATGTGAATATTAATTGATTCACCATTTTGTTGTTATGTAAATGTTGCCACCAATAACGGTGTTGGTGGCAATGGAACCAGTATTAGCGAAGTGTGGCTGATTTCATATTACTGATAAAGAATCCGAGTTGATCGAGCATTGAATCTGGATCATTAAGATTATTCTCAATAATTTTCACCACAGCTGAACCTGAAATAGCGCCAGCAGCACCTGCTTTAATGGCGGTGTTAACTTGCTCTGGGGTTGAAATCCCAAAACCGAGTAACGCTGGTGGCGCATTATGAGCTTTTAATGCGGCTAATAATGGCTCAATGGGCATTTCTGCTTTCGTTTCAGCGCCAGTGACGCCAGCACGTGAAAGGAGATAAGTATAACCGCCTCCAAGCTCTGATACTGTTTTTAACGTTTGTGCGTCAGCATTAGGCGGTGCGATAAAAATAGGGTGAATACCATGGGTTTCTGCCGCTATTCTAAACTCGTGTGAAGCATTAACGGGTACATCGGCGATTAATACCGAATCAACCCCTGCATCAGCACAACGACGATAAAAATCATCAATGCCAGCAGCAAACACTAAATTGGCATACATCAGTAATCCGATGGGTAATTGAGGATATTTAGCACGGATCTTAGTTAGCATCTCAAAACAGATTGTCGGGGTGGTGTTTGCAGCAAGGGCACGAATATTTGCCCCTTGGATAGTTGGACCATCAGCGAGGGGATCTGAAAAAGGAATCCCTAACTCTAATGCATCAGCGCCTGCAGTAACCAAAGTATCAATAATATCCATTGACTGTTGTGGCGTCGGATCACCAAGCGTTACAAATGGCACCAAAGCGCCTTCATTTCGTGCGCTAAGTTGAGTAAATAGGGTGTGATAACGATCCATTATAAGACTCCTTTTGCCGTTAAAATATCATGGACAGTAAAGATGTCTTTATCACCACGACCAGACAGATTGACTACTAGTAATTGTTCTTTTTCAGGGTCGTCAGCAATTATTTTTAGCGCATAAGCCAGTGCATGAGCAGATTCTAATGCTGGAATAATGCCTTCTTTTCGAGCGAGTAATTGAAAAGCCTCTAATGCTTCGTCATCTGTTACTGCACCATATTCTGCGCGTCCAATTGCGTTGAGGTGTGCATGTTGAGGACCAACAGAAGGAAAGTCTAAACCAGCAGAAATAGAATAGGACTCTTCGACTTGACCATGTTCATCTTGCATTAACGGTGCTTTCATTCCAAAGAAAATACCGAGTTTACCGTGTTTCAATGGTGCGCCATGCATGTCGGTATCTAAGCCTTTACCTGCAGGCTCAACCCCAATTAACCGCACATTATTTTCTTCGATGAAATCTGCAAACATGCCAATCGCATTAGAGCCACCGCCAACACAAGCTATAATAGCATCAGGTAAACGGCCTTCTTTTTCGATAATCTGTACTTTAGTTTCTTCACCAATGATTTTTTGAAACTCACGCACGATGGTTGGGAAGGGATGGGGACCTGCAGCAGTGCCTAATAGGTAATGGGCGGTGTCATAACTGGCAGACCAATCACGCATTGCTTCATTACAGGCATCTTTTAAGGTTGCGGAGCCTGAGGTTACAGAAATAACCGTCGCGCCCATTAATTTCATTCTAAATACATTAGGGCTTTGGCGTTCAATGTCTTTCGCCCCCATATAAATACGGCATTTTAACCCCAGTAATGCACAGGCTAGTGCAGTAGCAACACCATGTTGTCCCGCGCCTGTTTCAGCGATGATTTCTTTTTTCCCCATTCGCTGTGCAAGCAAGGCTTGACCTAATACTTGGTTAGTTTTGTGCGCGCCGCCATGGAGTAAGTCTTCGCGTTTAAGGTACAGTTTAGTTTTTGTGCCTTGAGTTAAATTTTGGCATAACGTTAATGCTGTTGGTCGTCCAGCATAGTCTTTTAATAACGCTATAAACTGTTGCTGAAAGTCGGGATCTTGTTGCGCTTCAATAAAAGCATCTTCGAGTTGATCTAACGCTGGTACCAAAATTTGAGGCACATATTGACCACCAAACTCACCAAAGTAGGCATTCAATTTACTCATAATTATTTATCGTCCTTAATGTGTTTGATTGCCGTAAAGGCTGCTGTTAGTTTATGCGGATCTTTTTTGCCAGGTTCGCTTTCAACGCCCGAGTTTATATCTAAGCCACTAAAGCCTAACGAGGCTGCTTGACCGACATTTTCAGGTGTGAGGCCACCTGCAAGTAAGCTGTTTTCTTTATCATCATCAGCGATCAATGACCAATCAAAGCAAACCCCAGTTCCACCACTTTTCTCTTCAACTTTACTGTCAAACAGATGTTTATCTGCTGGCCATTGGTTGATGTCAGGAACGTTATCGGTAAT
>SAMEA5043655__coassemble_168_pt1 | contig 13729 bp, 14 predicted proteins | sample SAMEA5043655__metabat2_low_PE_001 | metagenome-assembled genome bin SAMEA5043655 (sample SAMEA5043655) | Gadus morhua
TCTGCCATCTGCCATCTGCCATCTGCCATCTGCCATCTGCCATCTGCCATCTGCCATCTGCTACTACATTCAGTATTCACTAACTTATCCAAACCAGTATTGACATTATTGGGTGGGTGCTCACAATGATAGACAGTATTGTTATTACGGATATATGTAATGAGTAAGCTGTTTAGCCTTGTATCTGATTATTCTCCTGCGGGTGATCAACCCACGGCAATTGCACAATTAATGGATGGACTCGACTCCGGTCTTGCACAGCAAACGTTACTGGGAGTGACGGGATCAGGAAAAACGTTCACGATTGCAAATGTCATTGCTCAAGCCAACCGTCCTACCCTTATTATGGCTCCTAATAAAACCTTAGCCGCTCAGCTATATGGTGAAATGCGGGATTTTTTTCCTGACAATGCGGTTGAGTATTTTGTTTCTTATTATGATTATTATCAGCCAGAGGCTTATGTACCGACCACCGATACCTTTATTGAAAAAGATGCATCGGTAAATGCCCACATCGAACAAATGCGATTATCAGCAACAAAAGCATTAATGGAACGGCGTGATGTTATTATTATTGCCTCTGTTTCTGCTATTTATGGTTTAGGTGATCCTGAATCGTATTTGAAAATGATGTTGCATGTACGTCGCGGTGATGTACTTAATCAACGTGATATTTTACGTCGTTTAGCCGAACTTCAATATAAACGTAATGATGCTGTTTTTGAACGCGGTACGTTCCGTGTTCGCGGTGAAGTGATTGATATTTTCCCTGCTGAATCGGAAAAAGAAGCGATTCGACTGGAATTGTTTGATGATGAAGTTGAAGTTATTTCATCATTTGATCCTCTGACAGGCGCAATTATTCAACGGAACTTAGCCCGTACGACGATTTATCCCAAAACACACTATGTGACACCAAGAGAGAAAATATTAGAAGCCATTGAAAAAATTAAGCTTGAGCTAACCCAGCGTAAGCAACAATTACTCGATAATAATAAATTGGTTGAAGAGCAGCGTATTTCGCAGCGAACGCAATTTGATATCGAAATGATGAATGAGCTCGGCTTTTGTTCTGGTATTGAAAACTATTCCCGTTACCTCAGTGGACGAACAGAGGGGGAGCCGCCACCAACCTTGTTTGATTATCTTCCTGCTGATGGTTTATTAATTATTGATGAATCCCACGTTACTGTTTCTCAAATTGGTGCCATGTTCCGTGGCGATCGTTCACGTAAAGAAAATTTAGTTGAGTATGGGTTTCGATTACCTTCCGCACTTGATAACCGTCCGATGAAGTTTGAGGAATTTGAGTCATTAGCCCCTCAAACTATTTATGTCTCAGCCACGCCGGGTAATTATGAAATAGAAAAATCAGGCAACGATATAGCGGAGCAAGTGGTGCGGCCAACAGGTTTACTTGATCCTGAAATTGAAGTCCGTCCTGTCGCTACTCAGGTTGATGATTTATTATCGGAAATTCATATTCGATCAGTAAAAAAAGAACGGGTATTAGTCACGACGTTGACGAAGCGGATGTCTGAAGATCTCACTGAATATCTCACTGAGCATGGTGTAAAAGTACGTTATCTTCACTCTGATATTGATACCGTTGAGCGGGTTGAAATTATTCGTGACTTACGTTTAGGTAAGTTTGATGTGTTAGTTGGGATTAACTTACTGCGTGAAGGGCTAGATATTCCAGAAGTGTCTTTAGTTGCCATTTTAGATGCTGATAAAGAAGGTTTTTTGCGTTCAGAAAGATCATTAATTCAGACCATGGGACGTGCTGCTCGTAATATTGAAGGAAAAGCTATTTTATATGGTGATCGAATTACTGGTTCAATGGAACGTGCGATTAATGAAACCCAACGTCGACGTGAAAAGCAAATAATTTATAATTTAGAGCACAATATAACCCCTCAAAAACTCAATAAGAAAGTGGGTGACTTATTAGAATTAGGTGCTCCAAGTGGACGGGCTAAGTCACGCAATAAAGCCGCAGATTTACATAAAGTAGCGGAATCAAAAGGGACGTATTCAATATTAACTCCGCAACAATTAGAGCTAGAAATACAGCGTCTCGAAAAACAAATGTATGACTTCGCGCAAAATTTAGAATTTGAACAAGCGGCTGACACGCGAGATAAAATTCATCAATTAAGGCAGCAGTTTATTGCTAACAGCTAATGATTATCGTAAGTGAAGTGGCATTGTTAATAATATGCTTTTAAATCGTATTATTGAGGCAAAAAAAAAGCCAGCCGATAAAGAGGTTCGGTTGGCTTCATTGTTAAGTGAAAGAATCCACAAACAACGTCAGTTGGCTAGGTTGACTCCTAAGATGAGAGTCAGTGTTAATAATGCATACTGTATGCCAACTTTTAAAAATGGGTGTATTAGGCTTTTTTATGAATTGATGCTGAATATAGTGTCTTTATTTGTCGTGTTATCAGCGCAGAAAAATAATGTTTTCGCAAAATGCGAACCATTATGCAAAGCAATCTGGCATAATATAAAAAATACAAATTAGGAACCCAGTTTCTGTTGAATTGATTACAATTAGTTTACAGGGGTTCGTTTTTGGAGGAGCGATGGAAAGCATTACACGACAACGCCAAGTCTTAATGGTTGAAGATACCGCGTCAGTGGCTGCCTTATATAAATCTTACTTAAATCCCCTCGGACTCAATGTTAGCATTGTGGGGACAGGTAAAGACGCACTAGGTTTTATTAAAAATATTATTCCTGATCTAATCTTATTAGATCTCCGTTTACCCGATATGACGGGCATGGAAGTATTACAACAGGTTCGACAAGATCACGGTAATATTCCTGTAGTTATTATGACAGCTCATGGGTCAATCGATATTGCCGTTGATGCTATTCGGCAAGGCGCCCAAGATTTTTTAATTAAACCTTGCGAAGCTGATCGGTTACGCATCACTGTTAATAATGTATTTAAAGGCAACACTAAATCATCATCTAATACTCCCTCAAAACAATCTGATGGCGCGCAATATCAAGGATTTATTGGTAATAGTTTACCAATGCAAGCGGTATATCGTGTTATTGAATCTGCTGCGTCAAGTAAAGCAACTGTGTTTATTATGGGTGAGAGTGGTACAGGGAAAGAAGTGTGTGCAGAGGCTATTCACGCAGCGAGCCCAAGACACGATAAACCCTTTATTGCTTTAAATTGTGCGGCGATCCCCAAAGAACTTATTGAAAGCGAATTATTTGGTCATGTAAAAGGTGCATTTACAGGCGCATCCACTGAACGCCAAGGTGCCGTTGAAATGGCACATAAGGGCACTTTAATGTTGGATGAGTTATGCGAAATGGATTTGGATTTACAAAGCAAATTGCTGCGTTTTATTCAAACGGGGACGTATCAAAAGGTAGGATCATCTAAAACTTGCCATGTTGATGTTCGTTTTGTGTGCGCGACCAATAGAAACCCATGGCAAGAAGTCCAAGAAGGACGTTTTCGAGAAGATCTTTATTACCGTCTCCATGTGATACCGATTACATTACCTCCTTTGCGTGATCGTGGTAATGACATCATCGAAATCGCTCATGCATTACTTGGATTAATGTCATTAGAAGAAGGTAAAGACTTTAGTCGTTTCTCAAAAGAAGTTTTACAACTTTTTGAGTCTTACTCTTGGCCGGGAAATGTGCGTGAGTTACAAAATATTATTCGTAATATTGTTGTGTTAAATACGGCAGAAGAAGTAACGAAAGAAATGGTGCCACCACCCATAAATGCTATTGTTGGTGCGGAAATTGCTTCACCTATGTCGATCTATCCACAATTGAATACGTTAACGTCTACAGTGAACACATCATTTGTTGATGAAATACAGAAAGATAAAGTTGAACCTCTTTGGATCGTTGAAAAACGCGCCATTCAATGGGCAATTGATGCTTGTGACGGTAATGTTCCTCGAGCCGCAGGATTATTAGAAGTAAGCCCATCAACAATTTATCGTAAATTACAAACTTGGCAAGAAACTGCGGGTAGTAGGGAGATTGATTAATGGCAACTAATATAAATGCAGAAACATTAAAAAGATTGTCAGCGGAAGTTGGTGCTGAAACAGTAGTGATACTGCTTAATGTTTTTAGTGATGAACTTGAACAATATTTACAGAAACTATCAAGTCAGCCATCAGTGAATCAAATCGGAGAAATTAGCCACGCAATTAAAAGTAGTGCGGCAAGTTTTGGGGCTGATGATCTGGCATTAATGGCGCAAGAATGTGAATACCGCGTCAGACAAGGCCAAGATGACTGGATGATTGACCATTTGCCTCAATTTAGACAAATGGTCGAAGGAATGGCAGTTGAGTATAAACAATTAGCGGGAAGCAATGAGTCTATCAACCGCATGCTTTAGTTTGTTGCGGTCATGACGCCATTCATGATTATTAGAGGCTAAATTAAGTACTATTTGCTGATATTGAGGTGCGAGTTGTGGCTGATGTACGTCAGTAATGATGGTATCAATGACTCTTCCTGCCATTGCGCGTTCACACCAATGAATCATCGTTTCAAGGCTCATTTCTCCAGCTGGGCCTTTTTCTTTATCAAGATTCGTAATAAAAGCAATTTTTGCTGTACTGACTTTCAATGCTTGTTCAATATCACGCAATAGTAATACCGGCATAATACTGGTTAAAAAGCTACCTGGGCCTAATAGGATAATATCTGCTTCCATTATGGCACTAACGGCTTCTTTAGTTGCGGGTATTGCAGGCTCTAAATAAAGGCGTTTAGGAATTTCAGCTAATTCATCAACGCTGGTTTCACCTCTAATGATTTTACCACCATAAGTGATTGCAGCTAAATCTGAAGGGTGTTCAGACATTGGAATAATATACGGCTTAACATGAAGCATATCGCGAATCAGATTGATGGCATCGAGAGGACGAATACAAAGATTGTCCAGTGCAGTGAGCATCAGGTTACCAAGATTATGACCATTAAGTTCGCCGTTGCCACGAAAACGGTATTCAAAAATCATTGAACCAATAGACGGTTCGGTAATGAGTTGATTAATACAATTACGCATATCTCCCCAGGCAATCCCACCCTGACAAGCACGAATACGACCCGTTGAACCACCGTTATCTGTTGTGGTTACTACACCTGTGACTTGTGAACCATAATCGGATAATGATGATAAAACACGACCTAGTCCGTGGCCGCCACCAATGGCAACAATACGAGTTACAGCTGTACTCTCTATAGACATAATATGGGTTCTAATTATTATTTTATGAGTATATTTTAACAAATGATATGGATTAGTGCATTTATTGGTTTATGTTCATTTTAATATGAGAAATATTAGCGATGGGGTGAGTTAATGATGGGTTTGAATCATGCTCATTAAGTAATCACAGGCATGAAGACAATCAGGATGATTGAGTAAAATTTGTTTTTCTTGGGCGGGTACTGGTAATATTTCAAGCCAGCGCTGGCACAACCAGCTTAAATTATTAAATTCATGTTGGTAGTGTAACTTTTTTAAATCGGGATGTTTGTTAAACATGACTTTTAATCGTACCGCGAGTAATTGCTGTTCTGTGGCGATGCGATGCACAGGCCATTGAGGAAGTTGTTGGCATTTTCCCCATATAATATCATTATCACATTCTTCAATAGTTGTAATTTTAAACAGTTCTTGTCCGTAAATGTTTAATTTAATCAAGTGGTTGTTTGGTTTTTTGTTAAAGTCCTCAATCGTAACGCGGGTACCAATGTCGTATATCTGTTGTTGTGACGATTTATTGCTAACCATACAAATACCGATGCCAATCTTTGATGATAAAATAGCTTTTAATATTGCGGTATGTGTAATTGAAGATAAATGGAGTTGCATCCGTCCCGTAGGCAGAATATGGCGTTTTTGAAATAATAAAGGCATATTTAGAGTAGTCATGATGACACTATTGTTTGAGATGTCTTCTTTTGTAGACAAGCAAGTCTGGTGCCGAAGTCGAACTAAAACGTTATTAATAAATCAACTGACTGATTTTAAATAAATAAACAATCACAGTTTGATTATTCTTGTTGAGAAATCATGACTACTCGGTCATATTTACGCGCAAAATAAAAACCATTATGCCTAGTGACTTCACTTCGTTTGATCAATCCATAATTGAATACTGTCGGTTGGCAATAATTCTAAGTGGCCAAAATCATCAAAATACCAACCTTTAATTAATCCTTTATTACGCATTTCGATAAAATTACCGAGTACCTGTTGAGCAGCCGTATGCGCAGAATCCGAATCAAGACTTTCTTCTCGTTGTAGATAAAGAGCAATATCATCCAGTGTTGCTGATTCGATTATATTGGACATAAATCCTCCACTATTGACATCATTTTAGCGTTAAATACCTAACTAGTATTGTCGTGTTTCAGCTCGAAAGGTAGAATGTCAGCCTGTTTTTTTCAGTTATTTGTCAATTTTCGAAAAACTCTGATACTTTTAAATAAGACATGCCGTTGTGTAACATTAATAGTTCATCAACGACTGATGTGCATAACTGCCATAACTCCGAGCTTTTTTCACTAAGTTGCTACGCGCTGTTTGATTGATTCATAAAAGAATAATCAAGAGTCAATAAGTGATTAACGCCAGTGACATAATGTCACCAGGGTTGGTTTAGAAATGAACTGGCCTCCCGCATTTGGAAAGGTGTTCCGTGGCTAAACAATTAGAAGATAGTTTTCATCGTAAATTTTATTATTTACGACTCTCAGTTACCGATGTGTGTAACTTTAAATGTACTTACTGCCTGCCTGATGGTTATCAACCGACGGATAAGAAGAAACCTTCTTTTTTAACCTTGGATGAAATTCATCGAGTGACAGCAGCTTTTGCTGATTGTGGTACAACCAAAGTACGTATAACTGGCGGAGAGCCTAGTTTGCGTCGTGATTTTACTGATATTATTCGTACCGTAGCGAGCCAACCAGGCATCACTAAGGTGGCGACGACCACTAATGGCTACCGTATGGCGAAACATGTCCATGAATGGCGTCAGGCAGGGCTCACACACATTAATGTCAGTGTTGATAGTTTAGATCCTAAAATGTTTTACCAAATTACCGGTGAAAATATGTTTCATCAGGTAATGGAAGGCATTGATGCGGCTTTTGATGCTGGATTTGAGCAAGTTAAAATTAATACCGTATTACTGAAAGATCTTAATTCTCAAGAACTGCCGAAGTTTTTAGAATGGATCAAAACTCGCCCGATTCAATTACGTTTTATCGAGTTAATGCAAACTGGTGAAATGGACAGTCTTTTTAGTAAACATCATGTTTCAGGTGTGAGTATTCGTAATCATCTCATTGCGAATGGATGGTTATTGAAAGTTAAAGATAATAATGATGGCCCGGCACAAGTTTTTTATCACCCTGATTATATTGGTGAAATTGGCCTTATCATGCCATATGAAAAGAATTTTTGTGAAAGCTGTAATCGTCTTCGTATTTCAGCCAAAGGTAAATTACACCTGTGTCTATTTGGTGAAGATGGTGTCGAGTTACGCGATTTGTTGGCAGATGATAGCCAGCAGCCACAACTCATTGAGCGTATTCAAACCAGTTTAAACACAAAAGCGGTCAGCCACTTCCTCGATGAAGGTAAAACGGGCATGACGCCAAACCTTGCATCTATTGGCGGCTAAATAGTACGAAGAATGATTATAAATAATAAATAAGCAATCGAGATAAGCATTTTGATTGTGTTTAAGTTATTGCTTTTATTGGGAATATAAAATGAATCAGTTTACCCATATTAATGCTTCAGGTGAAGCTAACATGGTTGATGTTTCGGCAAAAGCTGAAACAGTACGAGAAGCGCGCGCAGAAGCCTTTGTACACATGGCACCCGCAACATTAGCATTGATTGTTTCAGGTCAGCATCATAAGGGTGACGTGTTTGCGACAGCACGTATTGCGGGTATTCAAGCAGCCAAGAAAACATGGGATTTAATTCCATTATGTCACCCATTATTACTGACGAAAGTTGAAGTTCAGTTGCAAGCGATACCTGCTGAGAATAAAGTTCGTATTGAATCTTGCTGTAAGCTTGCTGGTAAAACGGGCGTTGAAATGGAAGCATTAACAGCGGCATCTGTTGCGGCGTTAACCATTTACGATATGTGTAAAGCGGTTCAAAAAGACATGGTTATTAGTCAAGTACGATTACTTGAAAAAACGGGCGGAAAATCAGGTCACTTTAAGGCAGAAGCATGATTAATGTATTGTTTTTCGCTCAAATTAAAGAGTTAGTAGGTATTGATAAGATTGAGGTTGCAGCGGAATTTGCAACCGCTGATGATTTACGTCAAGCCTTGTTAAGCCGTGGTGATAAATGGCAGTTAGCGTTAGAGTCAGGCAAATTATTGGTTGCGGTTAATCAAACAATTTGTCACTTAGATACTGCGATTAAAGATGGCGATGAAGTCGCTTTCTTCCCACCCGTTACTGGGGGTTAATATGATTTCAGTTCAACATGAGGATTTTTCTGTTGCTGATGAATACACCAAACTTGCTGAAGGTAATGAAGCGGGTGCAGTAGTAACGTTTATTGGTAAAGTACGTGATTTTAACCAAGGTGATGCAGTAACGGGTTTATCGTTAGAGCATTATCCTGGTATGACAGAAAAAGCGCTGCAAGACATTATTGTGCAAGCGCGTAGCCGTTGGCCGTTATTACAAACACGTGTTATTCACCGTGTGGGTGATCTTGATTTAGGTGATCAAATAGTTTTTGTTGGTGTAACAAGTGCTCATCGTGGTGCTGCATTTGAAGCCTGTGAATTTATTATGGATTACTTAAAAACCAAAGCACCGTTTTGGAAGAAAGAACAAACGCCATCAGAAAGTCGCTGGGTCGATGCGCGTGAAACTGATAATTCTGCTGCTGATAGATGGTCGTGATAACAATTTGATATATAAAAAAGGAGCTAATTTTAGCTCCTTTTTTTTATGCTTTGTTATCGATAACGGTTAACGATAAATATTATTTCTTATTTTTATTCTTATCTTTATTGGCGGTTGTTGTAGGTACGTAACTTGTACGAAAACGGGATGGACTTGGTCGTGAAATGCAGCCTGTAGGTCTCATAATTTTACTCTTATTCTCACCGTATGAAATGACAGAGGTATTACTAAGAATTTTAGGGTGGTGCAGGATATATTTCTTAGTGGATAAATAGTAGCGGGCTTATTAGCTAATTTATAGGATCTTTACCAGCTTATGATGTTGTTAGATAAAATAATCTATCTGTTACTGTTTTAAGATCCTTTTGTTATTAATACGCAAAAATACAGTGAATGAAGCGGTAAGATCATGATTGATGTGCCATATTTATAAGGTGAAGATTTAGAAAGATATTATTTAGCTAGTATAAGGCCAAGTAGTTGAAGTAGTAGTAAAGGTCTGCTGGCATCATTTAACAGCGGAGAAGTTGATAATGCATAAACGAATGTCTTGTAAAAGAGTCAAACAGATGATGGCGGATATTGGTGTTAATGATAATCATCATCATGACAATGAAGATCAGCTATTACTGGAACAAAAAGAGCAAGCGGTGAGTCAAGACAAGCAGCTTATTAAACTGGATAGCGAAAGTAAGTAAACATTATGCAGTATTATATAGAAGGGCATTACTTAGGTAGTGCCTTTTTTTGTGTCTAATTTGTAATGTTATTGTTTCCATTATGGTTAGTTGTGAGGCGTTTTATTGGTTTTATATTCTAATTTAGGATTGATGTACAAATTATAACCATAAAAAAGTAATAATGAGCTCATTTTGATAATATTAATATCTTTAACCTTACCAATGATAGGTGTAAAAACCTATAAATGTAACATTTATCTAGTCAATGTTACGTGTTGTTAAGTAAATGTTTGGTATTAAATGTGTTTCATTTGTCTGTTTGTGGCTAATTAATATAACTCCTGTTAATGTTTTAGATAATTCTTCGGTTTGGTAGTTGTTCTCTAGGATAGAGAATTACTATTTTGTTATTAATTAATATGACCTGCTGAGAATGTCATGGACGTTATAATTGATGTATTGGAGTTAATACATGTATAAAAATAAAATTACCCAAGCTTTGTTACTTGGTGCAGGCCTCGTTGTTGCTCTTCCTTCTTTTTCAACTTTTGCAGCACAAGTTCCCACTGATATTAAATTAGCGGATAAACAAGAATTAGTACGTGCGAATGGCACTGAGCCAGAATCGCTTGATCCGCAAAAAGTATCTGGTGTACCTGAATCTAATGTTATTCGTGATTTACTTGAAGGCTTAGTTAATCAAGATGCTGAAGGCAACTTGGTCGCTGGTGTTGCTAAATCATGGCAAACGACAGATAACAAAACGTGGATTTTTCATCTACGTGATGATGCTAAGTGGTCGAATGGTGATGCGGTAACCGCTGATGATTTCGTTTATACATGGCGTCGTCTAGCTGATCCAAAAACAGCGTCACCTTATGCGTCATACCTTGATATGACCACCATGTTAAATGCCACAGATATTATTGCAGGTAAAAAATCCCCTGAAACATTAGGTGTTGAAGCCGTTGATGCACATACATTAAAAGTAACATTGGATAAGCCATTATCTTATTTTGCGTCAATGCTTGTACATACCTCAATGAAGCCTGTTAATAAAAATGCTGTTGAAAAGTTTGGTGATCAATGGACTAAAGTTGGCAATTACGTATCTAACGGTGCGTACCAGCTTGATAACTGGGTTGTGAACGAACGTATTGTATTAACCCGTAATAATAATTACTGGAATAATAAAGCGACAGTGATCAATCAAGTGACATTCTTACCAATTGAAAACCAAGTTGCTGCAATGAATCGTTTCCTTGCTGGTGAAGTGGATATGACGTATGAAATGCCCAATGAACATTTCAAGCGTTTAACCAAAGATTATCCGCAAGATGTAAAAGTGACACCTTACTTGTGTTCTTACTATTATGAATTTAATACCGCACGTAAACCGTTTGATAATAGCGATGTACGTAAAGCGTTATCTTATGCTATCGATCGTGACGTATTAGCGAAATTTATTGTCGGTAAAGGTGAAACGCCTGCGTATAACTTTACGCCGTTAGCAACTAACGGACTTGAAGTTGAAATGCCTGATTACGCTAAATTAAATCAAAAACAACGTTTAGAAAAAGCTAAAGCATTATTAGAAGCGGCTGGGTATAACCAGAATAATCCGCTGACATTTAAAGTGTTGTACAACACCTCTGAAAACCATAAAAAGATAGCGGTTGCGATTGCATCAATGTGGAAAAAAAGTTTGGGTGTTGAAGCACAATTAGAAAACCAAGAGTGGAAAAGTTATTTAGACAGTAAGCGCCAAGGTAACTTTGATGTGTCTCGTGCAGGTTGGTGTGGTGATTATAATGAAGCCTCAACGTTCTTAGCGATTATGCGCACTGGTCACTCACAGAACTACCCTAAATATGCTAGTGCTGATTATGACAAAGCGATTGAGGATGCCATTCTTGCCCCAACAGCGGCAGATCGTGCAGCCGATTATAAACGAGCAGAAGCAAGTTTAGCGCAAGATATGCCAATTATGCCTATCTATCACTATGTTAATGCGCGATTGGTTAACCCTCAATTAGGTGGTTACCCAATGAAGAATGCAGAAGATAATATCTACTCTAAAGATATGTACTTCATCGCTAAATAGTACGCTTTTCATAATAATAATTAGCTGCCTTCTACTATGAAGGCAGCGCCCGCATGCACAGTAAATACGGTAGCTTTATATGATTAAATTCATTGCTAAAAGGATTTTAGAAGCAATACCGACACTTTTGGTATTGATCACTATCTCATTTTTTTTGATGCGCTTCGCCCCTGGTAGCCCTTTTACCTCAGACCGCCCTTTACCACCGGAAGTTCTTGCCAATATTGAAGCAAAATATGGTTTAGACAAACCTGTTTCTGAACAATACATCACCTATTTAGGCAATATTGTTCAAGGGGATTTTGGGCCTTCATTTAAATATAAAGATTTTACAGTTAACGAATTAGTCTCTAAAGCCTTACCCGTCTCTGCCAAAATTGGTTTTTTTGCGTTTATTTTTGCATTGGTGATGGGGGTGACTGTCGGCACCATTGCCGCATTAAAACAAAACACGTGGCTTGATTACACCATCATGTCCACTGCGATGGCGGGGGTGGTGATGCCATCCTTTATTCTCGCCCCTGTATTGATTTATATCTTCGCCATTAATTTACAGTGGCTACCTGCTGGTGGCTGGCAAGATGGATCGTTCAAGTTTGTTATTCTGCCAATGCTAGGGATGGCATTACTGTATGTCGCTACCTTTGCGCGTATTACCCGTGGCAGCATGATTGAAACCTTAAACAGTAACTTTATTCGTACTGCTCGTGCTAAGGGATTGAGCTACCGACATATTATATTAAAGCATGCTTTACGCCCGGCATTGTTGCCTGTGGTGTCATACATGGGACCTGCTTTTGTCGGCATTATTACGGGCTCTGTTGTGATTGAAACTATTTTTGGTCTGCCCGGTATCGGTAAGTTGTTTGTCAATGCTGCTTTTAATCGTGATTACTCGTTAGTGCTTGGTATTACGATTTTGATTGGCTCATTAACGATTATCTTCAATGCTATTGTCGATATTGTGTTAGCGATGATCGATCCTAAAATTCGTTACTAAGAGGCTGATAATTATGATTTTAACAAAAAAAGATAATATTGAAGCGCTGGAGAAATTTTCAGAAAGCCTTGAAATAGAAGGTCGTAGTTTATGGCAAGATGCGCGCTCACGTTTTTTCCGTAATAAAGCAGCGATGGTGTCACTCGTTATTTTAGGACTAATTACACTGGCGGTTATTTTTGGACCTATGGTGAGCCAATATGCGTTTGATGATACTGATTGGTATGCGTTACATGCCGCGCCATCATTAGGGGCAGAAGGGCATTTCTTTGGTACCGATAGTCTAGGGCGCGATCTTTATACGCGCACATTAGTCGGCGGTCGAATCTCATTGATGGTTGGTTTATTAGGTGCTTTAGTGGCAGTGGTCATTGGTACACTTTATGGCGCGGCTTCGGGTTTTATTGGAGGTAAAACGGATCGGGTCATGATGCGAATATTAGAAATTTTGTATTCGATTCCGTTTATGTTTTTTGTGATCGTATTAGTGACCTTTTTTGGTCGTAATATCATGCTGATCTTTATCGCTATCGGGGCTATTTCGTGGCTGGATATGGCACGTATTGTTCGTGGTCAAACCTTGTCGTTACGAGGTAAAGAGTTCATTGAAGCAGCCCATGTTAGTGGTGTTAGCCGCTGGCGGATCATTACCCGTCATATTGTGCCAAACGTGTTAGGTATTGTTGCTGTTTATTCAACCTTGTTAGTACCCGCGATGATCTTAACTGAATCCTTCTTAAGTTTCCTTGGGCTTGGCGTACAAGAACCAATGACAAGTTGGGGAGCATTATTGAATGAAGGCTCACAAACGATGGAAGTGGCTATTTGGCAGTTATTGTTTCCTGCTGGATTTATGATGATCACATTGTTCTGTTTTAACTATGTCGGTGATGGTCTACGTGATGCGTTAGATCCTAAAGATAGATAGAAATAAGCCGCGATCCATTTTATTGATCAGTGCCGTTTTTATTGATCACT
>SAMEA5043655__coassemble_169_pt1 | contig 13634 bp, 15 predicted proteins | sample SAMEA5043655__metabat2_low_PE_001 | metagenome-assembled genome bin SAMEA5043655 (sample SAMEA5043655) | Gadus morhua
CAGAACCAGAACCAGAACCAGAACCAGAACCAGAACCAGAACCAGAACCAGAACCAGAACTTGTCGTATGGCAACATCACGGACAGCAACACCCATTTCAAGCGTTATTTTTTGAAGTGAATGGCATGGTGTTCGCGGTGGCATTAACAGAAATAGGCACTATTTATCAACTGGGAGAACTGAACCATATTGTTGGTCGTCCCGACTGGTATTTAGGGCTCGCACCATTAGCTCAACAGAATGTCGATGTGGTTGATACTGCACGTTGGGTTATGGCAGATAAATTAACCAACCATCGTTATCGTGATAATTACCGTTATATGGTGATGTTAGGTAACAGTCAGTGGGGGTTAGCGTGCGATACCTTACACGGTACTCAAACCTTGATAACCACCGATATTCGCTGGCGACAACAAGCAGGTAAGCGGCCGTGGTTGGCGGGAATGGTAAAACAAAAGATGTGTGCACTGATCCATGTTGATGCATTAATTCAAATGTTGAATAAAGGCTTAGATGTTAATAGTGGCACGAGTTGAGGCATTAAAGAGGAAATAATATGTCGCAAGTAAATATAACGGAAATACAAAAAGATAGCGTTAACGATCAGGTATTACAGTGGGTTACCTTTCAATTAGAAAATGAAACCTACGGCATTAATGTTATGCAGGTACGCGAAGTTTTACGCTATTCAGACATAGCACCAGTACCGGGTGCGCCTGATTACGTGATTGGTATTATTAATTTACGTGGCAATGTTGTTACCGTTATTGATACTCGTGCCCGTTTTGGTTTGCAGCATGGTGAGATTTCAGATAGCACACGGATTGTGATCATTGAAGCAGAAACGCAAGTGATCGGTATTTTAGTCGATAGTGTGGCTGAAGTGGTTTATCTGCGTAACTCTGAAATTGATAGCACCCCGTGTGTTGGTACTGAAGAAAGTGGCAAGTTTATTCAAGGTGTCAGTAACCATGATGATCAATTATTGATTTTGGTTGATTTAAATAAACTCTTGTCTGACGACGAATGGGATGAGATGGCGTATTTGTAATGGATATTATCCTTCAACAATGGTTACCCGTTGCGATCTCTATCATTATTGCATTCACTGCCGCAGTGCTTATTGGTCGTGAGCGTCGAGCACGACAAGCATTAGAAATGAAATTTGCAGCGATTGAAACCGTCTTAAAAAACTCACGTTTGCAGCATGAAAGCTTAACTAAACAATTGAATGAACTGCGTACTGGTAGCTTGGGTATGAGTGATAAGTTAGTTGATTTGATTGAGCAGATTGAACGGGTTGAAATTCGTCAAAATGAAATAGCGATGAATGATTCTGGGGGGCGGTTATACAGCCGTGCCAGTAAAATGGTTGAGCTTGGGGCGGATGTTAACGAATTAATGAAAGAATGCGATTTGCCGAAAGCCGAAGCTGAATTATTACTGAGTTTACAAAAAAGTATGCCGCAACATTATCGCCGTTAGTGGGGATAACGACATCAATCTATTAGATCTATGCAGTAACATCAATCTTTTCAAACCCTTCCCATCCTGGAGGGGTTTTGCCGTTTAGATACCATGAAAATGCAATTAATTCGGCAATAATAAGATACAGTTCTTCAGGAATATGATCACCGAGCTCAAAGCTATTAAGGTATTGGGCTAATACTGGATCTTGATGAATTAACCCGCCTTGTTGTTTTACTTGCTCAATAATGTGCTGCGCTAATTTATCGTAACCTTTAGCGGCAATATAAGGGCTTTGCTCACCATCATAGCGTAGCGCAATTGCTTGTTGCGCGTTTGACGTTGATTTTCTTGTCATATTAATCCCTTTTGTTATTACACCTTTATTGATAGTCCCGCTGATGCTGGTGGGCTATTTTCTTGCTGGTGGGTGATTAGTTTATACTGTGGTGGAGTGCTAGTAATCCCTAATTGTTGTAACCGAGAAATTAAATGGGGCGTTACCCGTTCAATATGGTGCAGTAATTTTCGATTGGCACATTCAAAGTGAGTGCTTAACTGTTGCTGATGCCAACAAGCAATAATATTCATCCTGTCTATTGCACCAATAGGTAAACTCAATTTGACGGTCCATTTGTTATTGTTATCCTTATCTGTATTTGTTTTCTTTTGGTGCTGGTTGTTAATTTGTACTTGAACAGTCTGGCCGTTGTCTTGCACCCATTGCAAGTGGATGTTGTTATTATCGAGTGAACGGTGATTTTCTGGACCTCTTTGTTCACAGGCTAGGCGTAATAATGCGGTAAATTCTTGTTGTTGATCAGAATTAAGTAAGCCGAGCCATTGATTGAGTGGACTTGATGATTGTGATAACTGCAGTAATAACGTGGCTAATGTTTGATGGTCTGTATTGTGTTGCAACCAGTTAATCAATGCGGGTTGGTTATTAGGCAATAATAATTGATTAAACAGCTGTTGCAGTGGCGATGAAGCGGAATGTTGCGATTTAGCTGTACCTAAGTTTAACGGGATCAATAAAGTTGTAACTAATCGTTGCAAGCTATTCATAGATAATAATAATTGCGGCAGCTGAGAGATCAAATTTGATTGATTGTTAGCAATGATTGTTGGTAAGAGTGAATGAGAAGTATTGGGCGTTATGGTAATTCTTTCAATTGACGAAAGTTTTTCTATAAACGGTGGCAAATTTGGCAATAGTTTGGTTTGCATTTATTTCACATTTACTTACGTTAGTTAACGACTAAGAAGCTGAGCAGTTTAGCCAATTTGTTAGCCATTGTGGTACTATGCGGCTATTTTGTGGCACCTAGGATATAGCATTTTATGTTGTCAGTAGCAAATTTGAGCTGTGTTCGTGATGAACGCGTGTTATTTGATGAATTAAACTTCACGATTTCAAGTGGTGAGTTAGTTCAGATTGAAGGTCATAATGGGGCGGGTAAGACAACCTTATTACGGATTATTGCTGGGTTAGGGCTGCCTGATAGTGGCGAAGTGTTGTGGTGCAATGAAAATATTACGACGGCCCGTGAAGATTATCATCAATCATTATTATTTTTAGGTCATCAAACCGGCGTAAAGCGTGAGCTTACGGCCTTTGAGAACTTGGCTTTTTTTCAGGCAATGCATACCTGTGAGCAAGGCTCCGATCTCAAAGGAATACCTAAAGTAAGTGGTGATGATGCGTTGTGGCAAGCATTAGCACATGTAGGTTTAGCTGGGCGTGAAGATATTAGCGCTGGACAGTTATCTGCCGGTCAGCAGCGTCGTGTTGCATTGGCGCGTTTATGGTTAAGTAATCATAAATTATGGGTGCTAGATGAGCCGTTAACCGCGATAGATAAGCAAGGTGTAAAGGTACTTGAAGCGCTGTTTTTATCCCATGCAGAGCGAGGGGGAATGGTGTTATTGACCACTCACCAAGATATGTTTGTTGACAGTGATCGGTTACGAAAAATTAAGTTAGGGCAATAATAACAATGCTTAATACCCTTATTCAAATTATTCGTCGTGAGTTATTAATCGCTTATCGTCGACAAGCGGATATTTTTAATCCGCTATGGTTTTTTATTATTGTTATTACGCTGTTCCCATTAGGGATTGGACCTGAGCCAAATTTATTAGCGCGTATAGCGCCCGGTATTATTTGGGTAGCTGCGTTATTAGCGGCATTGTTATCGATGGAGCGTTTGTTCCGTGATGATTATCTTGATGGCTCATTAGAACAAATGTTGTTAATGCCGACCCCGTTATCGGTGGCTGCATTTGCCAAAATGATCGCGCACTGGTTGCTAACCGGATTACCGTTGATTCTAATTAGTCCGCTACTGGCGATTCTATTGTCATTAAATTGGCATACTTGGATCGCAGTGTTATTAACGTTATTGATCGGCACGCCAACATTAAGCTTTTTAGGCGCGATAGGCATGGCGTTAACGGTTGGATTACGAAAAGGTGGGGTTTTATTGAGCTTGCTCATACTGCCTTTATATATACCTGTGCTTATATTTGCGACCTCTGCGATTGAGGCGGCAAGTTTAGGTATGGCTTATGATGGCCAATTAGCCATTATGGGCGCGATGTTAGTTGGATCGTTGACCTTAGCGCCGTTTGCCGTAGCGGCATCACTAAGGATCAGTGTCAATTAACGGCTGAATTTTTTCTTTGACGTTGGCCTTGATTTAAATGGTTTAACAGTGAAGAAAGCGGGAGTAATTATTTTGCTCTCAGTGATGTATTTATTATTTATTATAAGTTGAGAGCATTATGTGGAAGTGGTTACATCCCTACGCTAAAGCAGAAAACACCTACCGATTATGCGGTAAGTTGTTGCCTTGGTTTTCTATTATCGCTTTGATTTCCATTTTGGTGGGATCGGTTTGGGGACTGTTATTTGTGCCCGCAGATTACCAACAAGGCGATAGTTTTAGAATCATCTATATTCACGTACCTGCGGCAATTTGGTCGATGAGTATTTATGTGACGATGGCAATTTCTTCTTTTATAGGCCTTGTATGGCAGATTCGAATGTCAGATATGGCAGCGTCTGCAATGGCACCCATTGGCGCAGTGTTTACCTTTATTGCTTTAATAACTGGCGCTATCTGGGGTAAACCGATGTGGGGCGCTTGGTGGGTTTGGGATGCTCGCTTAACCTCTGAATTGATTCTATTATTCTTATACCTTGGTGTTATTGCATTGTATAACGCATTTGATGATCATAAGACAGCAGCTAAAGCTGCGGGTATTTTGTCGATTGTCGGCGTGATTAACATTCCGATTATTCATTACTCTGTTGAATGGTGGAATACCCTCCACCAAGGTGCAACAATTTCTAAATTTGGTAAGCCATCAATGTCCGACACTATGTTATGGCCATTGCTGGTGATGCTACTTGGGTTTGGTTGTTTCTTTGCAGCTATCACTTTGGTGAGGTTACGCAATGAAATTCTATTACGTGAGAGCCATCGCCCTTGGGTACAGAAGTTGGTGAAGTGAAATGGTTATGTATTTTGATTCTATAAATGATTTTTTTGCGATGGGCGGTTATGCAGGCTACGTTTGGAGTGCCTATGCTATTTCTTTTCTATCGATGTTATGGATTTTATTTTCGAGCTTAACAACGAAACGCCGTTTGTTACGCGAGATAAAAAATAGAATGGCGCGTGAACAGCGCATTAAAGAAGCTAAAACATTGGAGAACACGCTATGACCCCAAGACGTCAAAAACGTTTAGTGATTGTACTGGCGTTAGTGCTTGGACTTGGTGCAACGGTTGGTTTAATACTGTATGCGTTAAACCAAAATATGAACTTATTTTATACGCCTTCAGAGTTAATTAATGGCAAGCCTGATGGTACAAAACCGACCGTTGGTCAACGGTTGCGTATTGGTGGCATGGTGGTGAAAGGTTCGGTTGAACGTGATCCTAAATCATTACGAATTAGTTTTAAAGTGGCAGATATTGGTCCATCAGTTACAGTAATTTATGATGGTATTCTGCCGGATCTGTTCCGTGAAGGCCAAGGCATTGTGGCGCAGGGTGTATTAATTAACCCAACGACAGTTAAAGCCAGTGAAGTGCTTGCAAAGCATGATGAAAACTATATGCCACCAGAAGTGGCAGATGCAATGAAGATAAACCATAAACGACTTCAGTACACTGAAGAACAACTACAAGGTAAGTGATCAATGATCCCTGAATTAGGCCTATTTGCTCTTATAGCCGCACTTGCGCTATCAGTGCTGGCCAGTATTTATCCATTGTATGGTGCCACTGTTGGTAACCAAGCAATGATGCGTATGGCACGGCCACTGTCATACGGAATATTTGGCATGCTTGCTGTGTCGTTTGGTATTTTAAGCTGGTCGTTCTATAGCAATGATTTTACGGTAGCGTATGTTGCCAGTAACTCAACCAGTTTACTGCCATGGTATTACCGTTTAACCGCAGTATGGGGCGGGCATGAAGGTTCATTGATGCTATGGGTACTTATCCAAGCGGGTTGGGCAGCAGCTGTTGCACGATTTAGCCGTGGTATGCCGATAGAAGCTGTGGCGCGTGTACTTTCTGTTATGGGTATGATTGCAGTGGGTTTCTTACTGTTTATCGTCGTGACATCGAATCCATTTTTACGCACATTACCTGCTTTCCCAGTACAAGGTCGTGACTTAAACCCATTGCTACAAGATCCGGGTTTGATTGTTCACCCGCCTATGTTGTACATGGGTTATGTTGGTTTCTCGGTTGCATTCTCATTTGCTATTGCATCACTAATGACAGGTCGTTTAGATACGGCTTGGGCACGTTGGTCACGTCCGTGGACAATCGCTGCATGGTCATTTTTAACATTAGGCATCGCACTAGGTTCATGGTGGGCTTACTACGAACTTGGCTGGGGTGGCTGGTGGTTCTGGGATCCAGTCGAAAACGCATCATTAATGCCTTGGCTTGCGGGTACAGCATTAATGCACTCACTATCAGTAACTGAAAAGCGCGGTACATTTAAAGCGTGGACAGTATTGCTGGCGATTTCTGCATTCTCATTAAGCTTATTAGGTACATTCTTAGTACGTTCTGGCGTATTGGTTTCTGTGCATGCGTTTGCATCTGATCCATCGCGCGGTATGTTTATTCTGGGTTTCTTAGTGGTGGTTATTGGTGGTTCATTACTGCTGTATGCCCTACGTGGTGGTCAAATCCGTTCTCGTGGTAACTATGCCTTGTTCTCACGTGAAAACTTCCTACTAGCCAATAACCTATTATTAGTTTCAGCGTTATTAGTGGTATTAATTGGTACATTGTTACCGTTAGTCCATAAGCAATTAGGATTAGGTTCTGTTTCTATTGGTGAACCGTTCTTTAATACCTTGTTTACATGGTTAATGGTGCCGTTCTCATTCTTAATGGGTATCGGTCCACTAGTACGTTGGAAGCGTGATAACTTTGCTTCGATTGCTAAACCAATGTTGTGGTGTGGATTATTTACCGTACCGTTCTCATTCCTCGTTATTTACTTAACAGCCAGTGTTGTTGAGCCATTAGCGGTTGTGGGTGTGATGATGGCGGTGTGGATCATTGTGATGCACTTGGTTGAAATCTACCGTCGTGCGACTCACCGTCATCCTTTCCTTGAAGGTTTAGGAAAACTTGGACGTAGCCATTGGGCGATGATGTTAGGTCACCTTGGCTTAGCTATTGCCATTATTGGTATGACGTTAGTATCAAATTACGGTGTTGAGCGTGATTTACGTATGTCACCTGGACAATCTATTAACGTGAAAGGCTATGATTTCCATTTTGCCGGTTTACGTGATGCTGATGGTCCTAACTATGACGGCTATGTGGCTGATTTTGAAATTAGTCGTAATGGTATCGATATTACAACCCTACATGCTGAAAAGCGTTACTATACCGTTGCCGGGTCTATGATGACCGAAGCAGCCATTGATAGCGGCTTTACCCGTGACTTATATGTTGCGATGGGTGAGCGTTTAGGCAATGACGGTGCATGGGCTGTTCGTATGTACTACAAGCCATTTGTTAATTGGATGTGGATGGGTGCGTTCTTAATGGCGCTTGGTGGTGCTTTTGCTATTAGTGATAAGCGTTATCGATTCCGTAAGCCGGCTAATATTGCTGCGAATGACAAGAAATCGGAGGCGAAGCTAACTAATGAATAAAAAGTTATTATTTATTCCTTTAGTGCTGTTTTTGGCGTTAGTTGTGATGTTTATGGTTCAGCTAAGCCGAAATGCCGCGGGTGATGATCCGACTAAACTTGAATCGGTATTAGTAGGTCGGCCTGTTCCTGCCTTTAAGCTGGAAGATTTGTTTGAGCCCGGTAAAGAATATCAGCAAACGATTTTCAAAGGTCAGCCGCTGTTATTGAATGTTTGGGCGACGTGGTGTCCAACTTGTCAAGCAGAGCACCAATATTTAAATGTCCTTGCAGGTCAAGGGGTGAAGATCATTGGTTTAAACTACAAAGATCAGCGTCCTAAAGCAATTCGATGGCTCAAAGAGTTGGGCAATCCTTACATGATTTCGTTGTTTGATGGCAATGGTATGTTAGGGATGGATCTTGGCGTTTATGGCGCCCCTGAAACTTTCTTAATTGACGCTAATGGCATTATTCGTTATCGCCATGTGGGTGATGTTAATCCAGGAAATTGGAACAAGACCCTTGAGCCTCTCTATAAGAAATTACTAGCAGAGGCTAGCGTTAACAAGCAAGCGGAGGCAAAAGCACAATGAAACGCTTCTTTGCTTTAATGTTTGCACTTGGACTGACTTTTTCAATGGTTGCGCCTGCATTGGCTGCGATTGATGTGTACGATTTTAAAAATCCAGCACAAGAGAAAGAATTTCAAGAGCTAACCGAGACTTTACGTTGTCCTAAATGTCAAAATAACAGCATCGCCGATTCTAATGCAACGTTAGCAGAAGATATGCGTCTGAAAAGCTACGAGCTGTTAAAAGAAGGCAAAACCAAGCAGCAAGTCATTGATTATATGATTGCGCGTTACGGTAATTTTGTAACGTATGATCCTGCAGTGACGGCATCAACAGTGATCTTATGGGCGGGTCCTATTGGCTTTATTGTTATTGGTTTTTCTGTCTTGGTTTACCGTTCACGTAAAAAAAGTGAGCTAACCAAAGATGAGCCACTTGATGATGTTGAGGCAGAACGTTTACAGGGGTTGTTGGCTGAAATGGCGCAGCAAGATACTGAAGCTACCAATAATCAGACAAAGGTAAATAAATGACGCTGTTTTGGATTTTAACCGCGGTCTTGGTTTTAATTGCGATCGCCATCTTTGTAATTCCGATGTATATCGGTAAAGAGCATGACGATGCGGCAAGCCGAGATGAGCTTAATAAAGCCTTCTTTAAAGATCGTATTCATGAGCTTGAAGAAGAATCCCAAGAAGGTTTAGTCGATAGCCAGCAAGATATGGTCGCTGACTTACAACAAACATTATTGGATGACTTGCCTGTTACTCAAAAGAAACAAGCAACACATGTTAGCCCAGCAATGGTTGTACCAGGTCTGATTTTGATTGTGGGTATTTGTTACGGTGTTTATGGCGCAGTCGGCAGCAGTGCTAAAGTAGAAGCATGGCATCAAGCTGTGAATCGCTTACCTGAACTGACTCAGCGATTAATGGGTGATAATGCGGCTAACGAACCACTGTCTGATCAAGATATGTCGGATCTAACGCTAGCATTGCGGACTAAATTGCACAAAGACGGTGATGATCCTATGGGATGGTTACTGTTAGGTCGAATTGCTATTGCTAATCGTGATGGTGCTACGGCTGAAATGGCAATGAGACGTGCTTATGATCTTAATCCGGTAGATACTGATATCCGCTTGGGTTATGCACAAACATTGATGCTAAGTGGCAAACCGGGTCAAAGTGAATTAGCGCGTCAGCTTTTACGCCAAGTGATTAAGAGCGACCACACCAATGTTCAGGCATTGTCGCTATTAGCATTTGATGCTTTTGAGCAGAAAAACTATCAGCAAGCGGTTGATTATTGGACAATGATGAAAACACTTATCGGTCCTAATGATTCTCGCACACCAATGCTAACCCGCAGTATCGAGCGTGCCCAGATGCGTATCGATGATGGTGATGGTTCAAAGGTTGCACCTGATCCAACCGCCATTGATGAAGCAACACCACAGTCTAAAACACAAAATGCCGATACAGCTAAGCAAGTTACTGCTACTATAGCGTTAGGTAAAAACGTTGTGTTGCCAAAGCAGGGTAATATTATTATTTCTGTGCATGATGCCGATGGTTCTCCAATGCCAATCGCAGCGGTGAAATTACCATTGTCGACTAAATTTCCATTAACGATCACGTTAACGAATAAAGACAGCATGATCCCACAGCGCCAGCTATCATCTCTATCAGAGATGATCATTAAAGCGCGTGTGGATAGTGATGGTAATGTGATGACCAAACAAGGTGATTGGTACGGTCAAAGTAGCCAAACGCCTTTGGGTGGAGAGACAGCGTTTGTCATTAATAAGCAATATTAATTAATTTATTGCTAAAGTGAATAAAACAGGCTGAATTCTCATATTCAGCCTGTTTTTTATTAGGTGTATGTTTTGAACAGAAAGCTCTTACTGATAATTTTTTTAAGTGTCGGCCTTATTGGTTGTGCTCAATCACCCGATGAAGCCACTGAGAAAGCGGTATCCACCAATGTTGTCGATCATATTGATGGTGATAACGCGACTACGAATGCTGTTTATGATCCGTTCGAGGGTTTTAACCGTGCGATGTGGAATTTGAATTTTAATTATTTAGATCCGTATGTTGCTCGTCCAGTATCTCTGGCTTATGTGAACTATACGCCTTCATTTGCACGTACAGGTATTGCAAACTTTTTATCAAATCTCGATGAGCCAGCGGGAATGGTGAATAGTCTCCTCACCTTACATGGCAAAGATGCGCTAACCCATTTTAACCGCTTTTGGATTAATACTGTTTTTGGTTTAGCGGGTTTAATTGATATTGCATCAGCAGCTGATATCACCAAAGTACAAGATCGAGATTTTGGTGACACATTAGGCTATTACGGTGTTGGTAATGGTCCGTATTTAATGTTACCTGTTTATGGTCCGATTACTTTCCGTGGCTTTACTGATTCAGTCGATGACTTATATCTGCCGCTGAGTTTATTAAACTTCTGGGAAGGATTAGGGAAGTGGATCTTTGAAGGTATGGCAGATCGTGCTGCATTAGTGAATCAAGAAGCGATGCTGAATAATTCACCTGATCCGTATCTATTTACGCGTGATGCTTATATTCAATATAAGAACTTTACTGCCAGTGACGGTAAAGTCAGCGATCAACCAGCAGCTGAAACATTTGATAATAGCTATTTAGATGAAATTGATAGTGATTAATTTTATTTATTAATTATACGCTATAAAAAGACCGCCATAATCGGCGGTCTTTTTGTGTGTAGCTAATCGCGGATCAGATTAGAAACGGTAACTTGCCTGTACACCTGCTAACCAAATGTGACCGGATGTTTGGCCATTAAATTTACCTAAAATAGGTAAATCTTTTTCTTGCTCAAGCATATTAGCTTCTTTTGCTAAAATATAGGTAAAGCCAGCATCTAAAGTTAGATTTTCAGACCAAGCATAACCTGCACCAACACTTAACCACGTACGATCAGTTTCAGGGATAGTTTGAGTACGGTTTGCTTCATCAACTGCTGAAGTGTCATAGGCAATACCAGAGCGCAGAACTAACTTATTAGTTGCTTGGTAAGTGGTACCAACGGCAAAGCGGTAGTTATCTTTCCAGTATTCGTTTTTAATATGCTTGTTACCGCCAAGCTGTGGAATATTGGCTTCTAGTTTTTCAAAGGTGCTCCAATCGGTCCAGTTAACACTCGCATGCACAGCCCACTGATCATTTAACTGGTGGAAACTAGCAATTTCAGCTGATGCTGGTAACTCAAGTGGTAATGTACCCGCATAGCTACCGCCTTTTAGACCATCAAACGCAATCCCATTAGCATGACCTTCAAGGTTTAATTTAACCGCTGATTGATAACTGATACCGATACGGTTATTAGGGTTGATTTGCCATGCAGTACCCGCCTGCCATCCCCAAGCGTTATCTTCACCTTCCATGTATTTAAGGTGTTGACCTTTTTTGATCATACCAGGGATTGTTATTGGGCTTGCAGCACCAAAATGACCACTTGCCATTACATAACGGACACCCGCACCGATGCTTAATTGATCATTAATTTTGTAACCAAGGTTAGGGTTAATCTCAACTGTATGAACTTCTGCTTGATTACCAAACATTGCTGCTTTGAAGTCAGTACCAAGGTCAGTGCGCATACCAAAGTGAGTACCAAAGGCAATACCAATAGTAGCTTTATCCGTTAATGGACGAGAGAAATAAAAATTGGGAATAACAGCACTATTCGCAAAATCAGAGGTATTAGCTTGACCAAAAATTGAATGTTTACCCTCAATATCAATATTAGGATCAACATAAATCGCACCAGCAGAAACTTGAATGCCTTTTAAATAGGTTAGCATTGCAGGGTTACGGAATTGGGCGCTGGCGTTATCTGCCATTGCGGCTTCACCTGCAAAAGCACGTCCGAGACCTGTTGCTGAATATTCAGCTAATTGAAAACCTGCCGCGGCAGCATGACTACTAATACCCATAGCAGTAGTGATAGCTAACGCTAAAGTGATGTTATTTTTATTCATATTAGAAAAAAGCTTATTGTTTACAGGAATAATGCTACAAATCATAACCGCAGCAATAATTTGCGTTAAAAGCTATCTTATAAAATGGTATGAATAAATGCTTTATACTGCATTTGTTTGAAATGGTAGTTTTTTATCGGGTATAGTTTGTCCACTAATGAGTGGGAATTAATATTTGAGCGTACACTTGTACGAGAAATGATGTTAAGAAAAGGTTTTATTTTTATAGGATATTTTAATATATATCTTATTTTTATCGCGGTTAGCTTATAAAAAAGAGCACTTTCTGTTTATTGAGTCCATAAAAAAAGAAGCCATGACGGCTTCTTTTTTAGAATCAGTTATTGTTGTACGCTCAAATTAGAATGAACGGCTGTACTGAAGACCATATAGCCATGCATTGGCGCGAGTAGTCGCTGTTAATAAACCGCCAGCTTCTTTAACGTCAACGTCTGCACCGATTAAGTAAGTTAAACCAAAGTCGATGGTTGACTTGCTATCAAGGTGGTAGCTAAAGCCGCCTGATAACCAATTGCGATCTGAATCAGGAACAGAAATAGATGTTAACTTACCTTGTGCACTGGTGTCGTGCATGTAACCCGCACGTAATGTCCAATCGTTGTTGAGGTAATAAGTACCACCGACTGAATAGTGCCAGCTGTTTTGCCATTGGTAGTCTTTAGAAAAGTTACCGCCTGTAGTACTTAATTGATCAAATGCGCTCCATTCAATCCATTGGACGCTGTAATGAACAGCAAATTTATCGTTAAGCTTATTAAAGCCAGAGAACTCAACCATTGATGGTAATGGTATGCTTAGTTTTTCATTACTGTAATCAGCAGGGGCGTGAATATCACCTTTGGCCTTTATTGTTGGGCTATAGCGGTATGATAAGCCAAAACGATTATTCTGATTGTATTCATAAATGGCACCAAGGTTGTAGCCTAATGCAATACCGTCGGCATCAATATCAACAAGATTTTTACCACTTGGTAATGCACCACGTTGTAGTTTACCGCTACCATGGATAATGTCTAAACCACCACCAACGCTAAAGTGTTGGTTAATGCGGTAAGCAGCACTTAAACCTAAGTTAATACTTTTAACGTCCGTTAAGCCGCCAAAAAGATCTGCTTTATAGCCTTTTTTAAATTCAGTTTTAGTGCCGAAGTTTGAATACAGCGACGCACCTACAGAAAATTTATTGTTAATCGGTTGAATGTAGTAGATGTTCGGTGCGTAGCTAGTGCCACCAATTGAAGCATCATTAATACTCTGTCCTACAAATTTGGTATTTTTAACATGCACATCGGTAGCAATACCAATAACACCTAATGATAACGCTGGGGCGTCAAACAGTGCCATTGAAGCGGCGTT
>SAMEA5043655__coassemble_173_pt1 | contig 13533 bp, 10 predicted proteins | sample SAMEA5043655__metabat2_low_PE_001 | metagenome-assembled genome bin SAMEA5043655 (sample SAMEA5043655) | Gadus morhua
CAAGCGGGAGAGGAAGGCTTACGCGCATTGGTTGAAGGCATTAAACTGGTTGAGTTAGATCCTCGCGTGCGCACCGTCGGTTATGGCGGTTGGCCGAACGTATTAGGTGAAATGGAATTAGATGCTTCAGTAATGGACGGTAACAGCTTACGCACAGGCGCGGTTGGGGCATTAAAAGGCTATATTCACCCGATCGAAGTCGCCTATAGCGTGATGACCGATCTTAACCATGAAATTTTAGTCGGTGAAGGCGCAGCTATTTTTGCCAATGAAATTAATGCGGTCGCTGGTAATAACCTCATCGAAGATTCAAAGCAAGTGTGGTGGGAAAAGTTAGAACAAGCGATGACCCCAGAGCAACAAGCTGCATTTCCTAACGTGCCGCTTGCGCCACTGTCTAACAATGCCACCGATCCGGAACGTGTACGAGATACAACGGTATTTCTGAGCAGTGATATTAATCATAAAATTACCGCAGCGACTTCAACATCAGGCTGGGCATGGAAATACCCCGGTCGTTTAGGCGATAGTCCTATTATTGGTGCTGGATCTTATGCTGATAGCCGTTATGGCGCGTGTGCTTGTACTCATACTGGTGAAATGAGCATCCGCTGCTCAACTGCACATGCTGTCGTGTTATATATGAAAATGGGCATGACACTTGATGAAGCGGTCTATGAAGCGATTCGAGATCTCGATTATCTCAAAGATGGTTACACTGAAGGCGTTACTATTCATGCGATTGATTGCCACGGTAATCATAAAGTGGTGAGTTTAAATTGTCCGGGCAATATCACTTATTGGCTGTGGCAAACGGGAATGGCTAAGCCTGAAGAACGTCAAGCTGAAGTGATCATGACCAAATAATATGACAACCAATACTCATCAACCAGAAAACTGATAATAATACCCAGAAAACACCCTTACACAGTGCCAACAACCAAGACGAACTGGCTCACAGGGTGTTTTCTCTATAACCCATTTTTTATTTCGCTTTATTCAGAAAAAATCCCCACAGCTTTTGCCATATAACATCGAGTTGATTATAAGGCACATAATCATCACGAAAGGCTTTGCTATCATCTTCTGCAATACTTTTTACGTACTGTTTATTATCCGTGCTGATAATTTTTGTAAAATCACACGTATACGGTGACACTTCACGCTCAAGAAAACGTAAAGCTTGGCGAGGATCTGAAGTTACTTTAACAATATCAGGATGATGAGATAAACCATGAGTGATCTTTAACTTAAACCTTGTCATTGTTGCTGTCCTTGAAACGATTGAGATGATCAACAACCGCGAAAATGGAAATAGAAAAAGGGTGTTGAAATAAAATATACTCGCTCTTGTTTCTTTTAAATATCAGCAATATGTTTCAATTTGTATAAAAGATCAGTAGTTGTAACAAAGACGACCATTAAATAATAATACACTGAGAATTCTTAACAATAAGCCATAGCTAACCCGCTAGATTAACTAAATTTTCATATATTGTTACCATAAAACGGCTCAAATTATGCCTATAACCCATTCTGCAATGCCAATATTATTATGCTGTAGTATATTCGTCCTTAATGGTTGTAATGACGATAATACTAACAGTACCCCAATCCCTGAAGAATCAATTCAAGCAACTGAAGAACCAGCTCAAGCAGCTGAAGAACCAACTCAAGCAACTGAAGAACCAGCTCAAGCAACTGAAGAACCAACTCAAACAACTGAAGAACCAGCTCAAACAACTGAAGAACCAGCTCAAGCAGCTGAAGAATCCGATCCCAGTTTAGCCATCGAAGAAGATAACTGTGATGTCGATAATTTCCAATTACTTGATTTTACACCATGGCAACGAGAGAACGGTTACTGGGTCGGTGAATATACCTTACTCGGTGCAGACGGTACGCCACAGGTTTCTAGCCGCTGGCCTTACCGTTATGATAATTATAAAGGCTTTATTCATTTAGAAGTGATTGGAAACGCGATTAAACAACGAAATGTGTTTTTATACCCGCCCAAATTAGCAGAATTATGTGATGCAACCACCGAAGCACTCGGTAATGGTCAGTGTGGCATCAATGGCAATGAGAAAATATTCAGTGCCGATCAAAAAGCCACTGATTGTAGTGGTAACATTTCAGGTCCATTTAAATCATTTGGCATGACATTAGACACTAATACCACCTTGATTGGCGATGATACGGTACTTTACCAAGTAAGAATGCCTGATGGCAGTATCATGCAAAATCAACTCACCACTCTACCACCGAACGATAGCCGCGTTCGTACTGCTCAAGGCTTTTTCTCGGGGAGTTCCACCTACGCCAGTTATTACCGCGAGCGTAAAGTCACTCAAGAAGAATTTTTCCAATTACTCGCTGCTGCACGTGTTGAATACAACATTCTCGAAACCGATCACTGTGGTTACGATAATGCTAACCAGCCCAGTCAAACCACCTGTGATGAGCATTTTGAGTTAGATCTTTCAGCAGAGTAATAACAAAAAAGCGTGCGCTTAGATCACTAAGAGCACGCTTATTTGATAACTATTAATCTATTGGCTAATTAATTAAAGTGTCGCCTGCAGCGCTTGTTTCTTATCACCTGTCATCACAAACCGTAATTCACCACCAGCTTTAATATCGCTGTGTTTAAAGGTTAAGTTAGCACCTAACTCTTGACCATTGATGGTGACTGACTGCACGTATTTATTCACTGGGCTATTATTATCAGCCACAATAGTAAATTCACCGCCTTTGACATCAATTGACACCTTATCAAACAATGGACGTCCAATTGAATAAGTAGGATCGGCTGGCGTGACTTGATAAAAACCCAATGCACTCATGATGTACCATGCAGACATTTGACCGACATCTTCATTACCAATCAAACCTGTTGGCGCGGTGGTATAGAACTGGTTCATGATTTGATCTAAATATTCTTGTACTTTCCATGGCTCATCGGTCAAATTGTACAAGTATGGAATATGGTGTGATGGCTCATTACCATGCATATATTGACCAATATAGCCGGTTAAATCAGGTAATTCCTCACCGGTATTTGAAGAGCGGGCGGTAAATAATTCATCTAAATCTTCACGGAATGATTTCTCTGGTGTCATATCCGGTTTATTTTGCGCAACATCAGCGGCATAAATTTCTTGTTTTAGACGCTCAAAATCGTGCATTGGCTGGAACTTCCACTGCCATGCATTGCCTTCAGTAAAGGCAAATTCATCCACAAAATACGGGTCAAATGGCAATAATGGGCATTGTTCCATCTCTTTAATCTTGCCGTCCGTTTGTACCACTTCAACCATCGTACATTCATTTTGACGCGACTCATCAATAGGCTGATTAAACTGTGATGCGGGTTTATTTGGGCTAACACTTAATGGATGGTTTTTAGGGCGTAAAAATGCCGTTTCTTTATCCCAGTGATGTAACCAGTTATCGGCACGTTTAATAAATTCATCTTGCAGTTGCACATCTCCAGCCATACGCGCAATTTCTGATACCGCCCAATCGCCATAAGCAAACTCTAAGGTATAAGATGCAGAGTTCCAGTAACCGTGGTGAATAAAGCCATTATCTTCATAGGCTTTTACTTGTACAACGTTAGCCGCACCAATATTTTGATCGTCGGTCCAATCTGGAAATTCACTTTTTTCATGATAACGCGCGGTAAATTCAGCCGCTTCTAACGCATCTTGGGCATCAACCTTTAAATCTTTTGCCATTGCATCGGCAATAATAGAAATAGCCGGGAAGCCAATCATCGTCCCCGTATAATGCCCTTGCAGTTCCCACTTAGGTAAAATGCCACCATCTTTATATTTACGAATTAAATCATTGGCATATTCTGTTGCGCGTTGCGGATTAATAATGGTTTGGAGCGGATGGAAAGCGCGGAAAGTATCCCACATTGAATACACTGAATAGTTAGGTGTATCCCCCGCGTCTTTAATCTCTTGGGTGCGCATGGCGCGATATTTACCGTCAATATCTTGAAAAATCATTGGCGCGATTGAAGCATGGTACATCGCAGTATAGAAAATCTCCTTTTGATCTTCAGTGCCACCTTCAACCTCAACCTTGGCTAATTCGTTATGCCATGCTTGCTGAGATTGCGCTAACACACTATCAAAGCCCCATGCAGGTACTTCTGCATCAAGGTTTTTCTCTGCGCCTTCAACACCCGTTGGTGATAAACCGACTTTTAATTCTAATGGTTGATCTGTCGGTGCAAATTCTAAATAAGCGATAGTTTTAACTGCTTCAATATTATCATTGTTTAATGTAACGCCAGTTTCAACACCATCAATTAATGCGGTTGCTTTAACTATTGGTTGATTAAATTTAGCATAGAAATAAACATGCTGATTATTCGCCCAACCGTCTGAACTGCGTTGACCACGAATAGTATATTCATCAATAATCTCAATATTACCGACTGTGGTTCGATTACCCCAACTCTTATTTAACGTGTGATCTAAATCAAATTTAATAAACGGAGTGCTACCTTCTGCAAAGGTGTATTTATGATAGCCAACCCTTGCTGTGGTGGTTAATTCAGCTTTAATTTCACCACGATTTAATTCAACGGAATAATAACCCGCTGCTGCAGTTTCATTGGCTTTATCAAAGGTATTGTAAGTAGCATTGGATTTTTCAGTAAACGGTAAGACTAATATATCACCTAAATCAGTAATACCCGTACCACTTAAATGGGTATGAGAAAACCCATAAACAGGAATATCTTGTTGTTTTCCATGGTCAAAATAACCTGCTGCCGATCCCCAACCATCCATTTCAGTATCAGGGCTTAACTGCACCATCCCCGATGGGAATACTGCCCCAGGAAAGGTATGACCATCAGCACCCGTACCAATAAAAGGGTTTACATATTGTAAATATACGTCTGAAACTGGATCAATATTATCTTTAGATACTGTAGTATCATCAGAATTACAGCCAACTAATCCCATTGCTAGTGCAATAGAAAGTGCTACTGGACTCAGTTTATTTCTCATTATCATCGACCTATATTAATTATTATTCGACAGCGAGTTATATAAAATCAACTCAATATATTATTGTTCGATAATAAAAATAAACACACAAACTAAGTAGTAGCAAAAAACAACATTTACTGGACTTTTATAACTGATTACTCTTTTAGTGACATTGCTTCAATCTCATTTCATTCTTATTATTTATCCATCCACTAAAAATAACCATGAATTAAATTGTTGCATACGATTAAAGCGTCTCTTGATTAAACGATAAATGGCTAAGTGGGCTCAAATTAATCTTATTTAATTCCTGTGAACATAACTGATAAAAAGCGTCTGCTTGAGGTGATATTTGTCTGTCTTTGAAGCGTAATATGCCAATTATTCGCTCAATATTTGGATCGTTTAACGGGATCCACGTCAGTTTCTGATGATTAAATGGAAAGGCCAATTTAGGTAAAGTGGTAATACCGATCCCTAATTCTAAAATTGAAAATAGTGAGGTAATATTTTCAACAGAATACAGTGCATGATCAAATAACACTCGTGCTGGCGTATTCTCTAATAATTGGCATGTACCATTAATAATAAATGGAAAGGCGCGTAATTGCTGCCATGACAGCCCTTGTGAAAAACAGGCTAAAGGGTGATCGGCAAGACAAACCACCCCCAGTGGATCAGATAATAATGGCGTAAAATCAACAGTATTATCATTACGATGAAGACAATGACCCACAGCTAAATCTACCTCTCCCGCTAATAATCGTGCTTCAATGCCTATCGCATTATCATCAATTAAAGAGACTTCAACATTTGGATGACTTTCAGTAAAACTAGCCATAACCTGTGGAATTAATTTTGCAGCCACTGATGGCACACTTGCGATACGTATCTTCCCCCTCTGACCAATGGCTGTCGCCTGCAAATCACTTTCAAGATCTTGATACTGTTTCATAAAATGCTGAATTTTAGGTAAACATACTTCACCAAAAGGGGTTAATTTTACTTTATGACCCGCTTCAAACAACCGTTGACCCAGAATTTTATCCAGTTCTTTTACTGAGGTAGATAACGCTGCTTGTGAACGATTAGCATGCACTGATGCAGTTCGAAAACCGCCATGCTCAACCACCAGCAAAAAATACTTCAATTGCTGTAACTTTATATCCATAGCAACAATCACCCTGCCAATTTATCGGTAAATAGCATCCTTTAATTCACGACTGATAAAATAAACTTATCAAAAGTGAAAAATAAACCATTCGATTTATCATTAAATATTCAGCACAATTTAACCAAATAGAAACATTAATGTTACATAAAAAGGTGAATTATGTCTGATAGCTCCATCAAAAAGTCGATAAAGACTGACCTTTTTGCCTCTAAAGCACCACTTGAATGGGCTATTGTCAATAATGGAACCTTATACACAGCACAGATCCCTATCGATAGTAGTGGCACTGTCGTCAGCGGAGGGATTGAAGCTCAAACTCACCAAGTATTCACGAACTTAATCCATACTCTTGAATGTGCCAACGTAAATTCTGAAGCAGTACTGCAAGTCCTTATTTATGTCACAGATCGCCGTTATCTCACTGTCGTCAATGCTATTTATGCTGATTATTTTTCGGCACCTTATCCAAACCGTGCCGCTATCGTTGTCGCAGGTCTTGCTCGTGAAGAAATGCTAGTTGAATTTGTTGTTTATGCTGCGGTCAATTAGCACGCCCTCTTTTGCATAATTCCCCCTTTACCAAACAAGGATAAGTCAATGTCATACTCTAAATATAATCTTCGTTCACAAGCTGAAAATGCGCTGTATATTGATGGCCAGTGGCACAGTGGTACCACAACAATCAATAACATTAATCCCTCTGATATTTCTGACAGTATTGGTCATTTTTCTCAAGCAAGCGCGCAACAACTGCAACAAGCCATTGATGCCGCCAAAACTGCTCAACCAACATGGGAAAAAACCCCGTTAGAACACAAACAACGCATACTACAAGCCATCGGTGATGAACTGATTGCACGTTGTGATGAATTAGGAACATTACTTTCGCGTGAGGAAGGAAAACCGTTTGCTGAAGGACGTGGTGAAATCTATCGCGCAGGGCAATTTTTTCAGTACTTTGCTGCCGAGGTACTACGTCAAATGGGCGATCTTGCCACTTCAACCCGTCCTGGTGTTTCTGTTGAAGTCAGTCGTGAAGCTGTCGGGGTTGTGGCCATTATCTCACCGTGGAATTTCCCGACAGCCACTGCCGCATGGAAAATCGCGCCAGCATTGGCATTTGGTAACAGTGTTATTTGGAAGCCTGCTAACCTCACCCCAGCCAGTGCCGTCGCCCTTACTGAAATTATTCACCGTCAAGGCCTACCACCCGGTACCTTTAACCTTATTTTAGGTAGTGGCAGTGATATTGGTGATGCTCTTATCCATTCGAATCAAATTAATGCGGTGAGTTTTACAGGCTCAGTCGATACCGGCCGTAAAGTCGCCACAGCAACCGCACCTAATTTTGTACGTTGTCAACTTGAGATGGGCAGCAAAAATGCGTTAGTGATCGCCAATGATGCTGACATTGATATCGCTGTCGAAGCCACCATTATGGGATCGTTTTCAGGCGCAGGACAAAAATGTACAGCCTCTTCACGCTTAGTGGTGATGGACAACATTCATGATGCTTATGTTGAAGCCTTGATCGACCGTATCCATACATTGAAAGTCGGCCATGCGCTTGAAGATGGTGTTTTTATGGGGCCAGTTGTTGATAGTAACCAGTTAAAATCCAACATGGATTGGGTTGAAAAAGCCCAGCAACAAGGTGCTGAATTAGGTTGCGGTGGTGAACAACTAACCCTACCGCATGACGGTTTTTATATGGCACCAACACTGTTCTTAAATACCGATAACCATTGGAATGTTAATCAAGAAGAAGTCTTTGCGCCATTGGCCTGTGTAATTCGAGTCTCCAATATTGAGCACGCCATAGCCACCGTTAATGATACCCGTTTTGGCTTAACAGGCGGCATTGTTACTCAAAGTTTACGTACCAGCGCTTTATTTAAACAACAAGTACAAACGGGCTGTGTGATGGTTAACCTTCCCACTGCAGGCACTGATTATCATGTCCCTTTTGGCGGACGCAAGCAATCCAGTTTTGGTCCTCGCGAGCAAGGTCAATATGCGAAAGAGTTCTACACCATAGTTAAAACGGCTTATCAACGTCCATACTAAGGAATGCTTGTATGTATAACGATCATATTATTATTGATGGGTTGCAATATTGCCATTGGGATCGCCCCTATTTTAAGCGCTTACAAGCCAGTGGCATCACAGCGGTACACGCAACCATGGTTTATCACGAAGATGCACGGCAAACTCTGACCAGATTTGGCGAATGGAATCGATTATTTGAGCAACATGCTGATCTCATTATGCCAGTCCGAAGCGTTGAAGATATTAAAATTGCCAAAGCAACGCATAAAGTGGGGATTTTTTTAGGGGCGCAAAACTGTTCCCTGATTGATGATGAGATTGATTTAATTGCAGTCATGCGCCAACAAGGGCTGTTGATTATGCAGCTTACTTACAATAATCAAAGTTTGCTTGCGACCGGGTGCTATGAACAAGAAGATAATGGCGTCACTCGATTTGGTAAACAAGCAATCGCAGAGATGAATCGCGTTGGCATGATCATCGACATGTCACACAGCGCAGAACGCTCAACCTTAGAAGCAATTGATCTGTCATCACGACCGATTTGTATTAGTCATGCTAATCCCTCATTTGCTCATTCAGCTCGGCGCAACAAATCCAATCAAGTGATTCGCTCACTCGCTCAACGCGATGGCTTAATTGGCTTTAGTTTATACCCCTTTCATTTACCTAACGGTAGCCAATGTCGTCTTGATGATTTTTGTCGCATGGTCGCAACTACCGCAGAGCTGGTCGGGGTCAAACACCTTGGTATTGGCAGTGACCTATGCTTAAACCAACCGCAATCAGTCTTAGAATGGATGCGTAATGGGCGCTGGTCAAAAACCATGGATTATGGTGAAGGCTGTTCTAATAATGCCGGTTGGCCAGCCAATCTTCCTTGGTTCAATGACCAACATGGCATGGAAAACATTTATCAAGGGCTGCTCAAGCATGGATTCAATGATACCGAAACCGCACAAATTTTAGGGGGCAATTGGTTCAATTTCTTACAGCAAAGCTTAACTCCTACAACGTCTTAGCAAAGAAATCACACCATATATAACGCCGATCACACAATACTATAACAATAAGCAATCCAATCTATCAGGCGTTTTTTCTGATGTAAGGAAAGAGCGATGGACGACTTTGGCAATACGGGAGATAGAGCATGTCAGAAAAAACAAATATGATAAAACCGGATCCAATACCACGAACAGCCATCGAAAAACTGGAATTATTAAACCCAGTAATGTGGTTTAGTGGTGGTTTTATCGCCCTTTTTATCATGACAGCACTCTATGATAAAGCATTACTGACAACCCTAGTTAATAGCGGCTTTGCTTGGGCAATTACATTCTTCGGCCCTTACTGGCAGATCTTACTGTTACTGACATTCTTAATTGGTATAGCCCTTGCCATCGGTAAAACAGGTGGTGTCGTATTGGGTAATCTGGCTCAACCTGAAATCGATAGCTTTCGCTGGGTCGCCATTTTGTTGTGTACTTTACTCGCTGGAGGTGGCGTATTTTGGGCAGCTGCAGAGCCGATTGCGCATTATATTACGGTTCCGCCCCTTTTCGGCGAGCCTGATAACACATGGCAAAGAGCCGTTAATGCCCTTGCGCAATCATTTATGCATTGGGGATTTCTTGCTTGGGCGATAACAGGCAGTTTAACTTCCATCGTATTAATGCACCTTCACTACGATAAAGGGCTCCCCTTGCAGCCACGAACATTGCTCTACCCTTTACTTGGTAAGCAAGCACTCACTAGCATGACAGGAACCTTAATTGATGCTTGTTGTATTATCGCTGTTGCAGCCGGAACAATTGGTCCAATAGGCTTTTTAGGGTTACAAATAGGCTTTGCTTTACATAACTTATTTGATATTCCAAACGGCTTTACAACTCAGTTAATTATTGTGCTGCTGGCTATCGTTATTTATACCATTTCAGCGTTAAGTGGTTTAAACCGTGGTATTCAACTATTAAGCCGCTGGAATGTGATCCTCGCATTAGGGTTAATGACATATATATTAATTGTGGGGCCGACAGGATTCATTATTAATGGTTACCTGCAAGGTGTTGGCACCATGATCGATAAGTTTATCCCCATGGCAACTTATCGTGGTGATGAAACTTGGCTTAGTTCATGGACCATCTTTTTCTGGGGCTGGTTTCTTGGTTATGGTCCAATGATGGCGATTTTTATCTCTCGCGTCTCCCGTGGCAGAACCATACGTCAATTAATCTTGATGCTAAATATCTGCGCGCCACTGATCACCTGTTTTTGGTTCACTATCGTCGGGGGAACGGGTATTGCTTTTGAAATGACCGATCCTGGTTTAATTAGCAATGCGTTTGCAGGATTTAATTTACCAGGGGCACTACTGGCGATAACACAGCATCTGCCCTTTCCAACGCTTATTTCAATTCTATTTTTAATTCTAACCACCATATTTATTGTAACAACTGGCGATTCCATGACTTATACCATCAGTGTTGTGATCAGTGGCGATACCGAGCCCAACGCGTTTATACGGACGTTTTGGGGAATAATGATGGGACTCACCGCAATCATTCTAATCTCTTTAGGCTCAGGAGGAATATCTGCTCTCCAGTCTTTTATCGTTATTACTGCGGTACCCGTTTCACTGATTTTACTGCCCTCACTGTGGGATGCTCCTCGGCTTGCGGCACAAATGGCAAAACAACAAGGACTCTAATCTTCAATCGTTCATAACATAACAGGTCATCAAGCCTAAATAACAATAAGCCTAAATAACAATAAAAGGGTGAACAACATGAAAACACACAGTTGCAACGCAACCAACATGTCCCTACGCAACCCTGCTGTTGTCATGCAACCTCAAAAGCTCGGTGCAATGCATCAAAACCGCCTTAGCTTTGTGCGGATCCTTATTCGCCGTATGGCCAATCAGCAATGGAAAATCACGCCAACAGTGTGGAATATTTCTTCGCAAGGGTATGGCATCGCCCAATATCGCTTAGATACCCCCAACCAGCATTATCATTTAGTGGTATTTTCTAATGCTATTAATGATGAAGATCGCAATGATCGGGTTATCGCTGAAAAATGGGATGTGACATTTGCCTTGGTTGTCGGTGATGTCGATGATGTGTTATTTGATCAGCTCCATAACAATGTTCCCCTTCAAGAAGCTGGACGTTTATCTAGTCAGGTATTGGTGCTTGCACGCGCAAATAAAAGCGTCAGAATCTTCAATCATATCATAGAAAAATTGGCACAAGGACAACAGCCAGAAACTCAATTACTTGCTGATGTGGGCTATATTCTACGTACCACCGCCGTTTATGGTAATGGTAAGTTTGGCATTGCTGATTTTGAACTTTTGGAAGATAACCCTGATTTAAGTCTCTCTTTTAGTGCTCAGATGTGCGCGGTGTATATTCTGCGCCAATTTAGCCTCGACTGGGTCCACTTTCTCGCCCAGCAACAAGCAAATGGCAACGCAGCGACTTTAGCACGTCCATTACAACGTTATATTGGTATCGGGAACGCCACAGGACTAGGTATGGCACCTTATTTAATTCGTCACCCGCGGATCATTGATCAATGGATGACCACCCGTGAAACCGCGATTGCGATGGCGATGGCAAACCCCATAACATCGGCTAGCCGCTTACAATTAGTACCATTACTGCAACGTGCCATTGATCATCTCCAACAAACAACAACCATTGATGTTGATCAACGTCAGCTAAATGTTGCCGCAACCATAGAGCTTCAAGTTATTATTGAGCAGCTAACATTCACCGCTGTTGATAATAACAATTGGCAAGACTTGTTAGCTCAATACCACACCATCAGCCAAGAAACACAAGAGATTTTAACCTCATGCATCCTTGAACTGTACCCCGAACAAATAGACATGCTTGAGAATAATTTCAATGCCGATGAAACCTTATCGTTAAGCACTGGCATCTTCGTTAGCGATCTCATATCACTATTACAACAACGCTATCAGTGGGCATTAGATATTGATTTCTACCAACCACTTAATAATTACTGGTTTTGGTATCGCTCAAAAGATAAAGAAGAACCGCGTATAGGCATTCGCGGCCAAGAAGCCGGAGAAGAAAAAGAATTAGCACTTGATATTGCACGACAAGTTTTCTTTTTATACCAAGAATTACAACGCTCATCACCACAAGAAACCCTCGCGACTTTTTTATTAAAGCAGCCACAATATCGCGCGATTGCACGCCGAACATGGACGCTTGGGCAATGTGCTATGGGGGATATTCAAATCAATATTCTTGATCAGTCCACACAACCAATACATTTACTTCGGTGTAAATTAGCCATGTTTGGAGCCACGAAATTTGATCCTCGCTCTGACCGTTGGTTACGTGTGACCTTTTTTCAAGGCGCTCCACTTTCTGATGAGTTACACCCTGATGAATGGTTATTTCCACTCTTGCCAACCACCATTAAAGATATCAAGGAGTTGCCATGATTAACGTTTCTCATAATGAATTAATCACCCAATGCACTAAAGCTTTTGAAGGGTTACAGCGTCAATGTGGTGAAGCTGATATGATCGCGAATATGGTGGTTGATTTAGAGATGGTGGGATTAAACGGTGTCTCTCATTTTGTTAATGCACTGCATTTTTTAGCCCTTGAACAAGATGAAGCGGTCTATGTCGAACCTGTTATTAACCAACAACTCACCGCAAACTTATTAGGCTGTAGTATATTATGTCACTTACCTAATCTGCTTGATTTCACTATAGATAATTTAGCAAACCGCTCGTCAATCGTGCTCAATATCACCCAATGTCATCATCGTTGGCTCGCCTTTAGTGAATTAATTAAACTCGCGGGTAAAGGGCTTTCCGTTAAAGCGCAGTGGCTTAATAGCAGTGATTATAAACAAGTCGTCTATATATTAAATGCGGGACAATTATTACCTGAACTCTATATTGCTAATCATAAAGTCACGGCTAATGAGTTATCTTTAATAATGGATTTACAGTCATTATCGATAGAGATCAGTAAAAAAACATTAACGTTTCCTTTTATAAAAGAAGATTACCAACATCTTTCATCCTTCGATTTACAAGCGGCAAAACAACATGCTTGGAAACATGGTATTTCAATCGCCGTTGAACACTGGCAAATTATTAAACATGCGGCGAGTGCACTATTAGTGGAATCAAATGAAATCTCACCACTAAGTGAAAACGAATAAACGTTGACTGCAAAAAAGCCGTTATACACTTTCAACTACAAAGAGCTAACAGTATAACGGCTTAACTAACGCAAC